>MDSV01057434.1_pt1 | contig 58192 bp, 44 predicted proteins | sample 810851 | NCBI WGS metagenome assembly MDSV01 (sample SAMN05326640, study PRJNA326480) | marine metagenome | isolation source: seawater | place: Atlantic Ocean: North East | collected 2012
GGTTAAAATGGTGGGCGCGAAGGGATTCGAACCCCTGACCCCTTGGGTGTAAACCAAGTGCTCTGAACCAACTGAGCTACGCGCCCGATTATTTTTACTTTACAAAGTTATATCATTATAAATTGAAAAAAACTACTTTAAAATAACAGTTATAAATTTTCAACTTTTTTGCTCGGCAAATATAACACTAACCATTTACAACCGAAGTAGTTTTATTAAACCATTTCATTAATGTATTCTATTAAACATTTTATTTAAGTTGGGACTTAATTAAAAATTAAATCAGCATTATTTTTTTTAAGATCAAAAAATTCTGGATCAATCTCTTCTATCTTTTTTCCTCCAATTACGAGATTGATAAAATGGATACTGAGATCTTTTATTTCCGTTTCAGGGTAATACCTATAAAAGGATAGCTTTTTAGGAAATGATGTTTCAAAAGTACAGTCCTGAATGGTTATATTTTGGATTTTCCCCAAAGGAGAAGTCTCTTTATTTCTTTTGGTTATAAAAAAATTCATACCCATTTGTTTTCTATCAGGATAGCAAAATTCAGCGTAATTATTTTTAAATAGTACTTCCTTTACCAATGCTCCATCTCTAACATTAATCCCCATTACTCTATCAGATTCAATAATGTCGTTATCCTCAAAAACAATATTTTGCATTAGGCTGCAAAAAGTTTCTGTTCCTATTTTTAAAGCTGATTTTTTTGTTAATAATACATTTTTCCTAATAATAATTCTATCTGAGTTAGGAACTTTATCTTGACTCCCTCCTAAACCTGTACATTTAATAGCAATGGTGTCATCTCCTGCCCAACCAAAACAATTTTCAATCAAAACATCAGTCGAACTATCTGGATCCCATCCATCTAGGCTACCTAAATATTCATTTTCATTGGGATTATTCATAACCTTACAGTAACTAAAACTGACATTATTAGATTCAAGAATATGAGTGTTCCATCTGGCAGAATCCTTCAATAAAATGCCATTAATTTTAATATTTTTTGAGCGATAAATTAATAATAATCTTATTCCTTGAAGATCTTCATTGTTAATCGCTTTTGAAAATTCCCTATGAGATACTCCTAAAATTTGAGTTCCATTACCATCAAAAGTTCCCAATCCAGAAATCTCAAGATTTTGTACATCTTTAATTAATAAAAATCTATTCAAACCATTATCATCATCCGACATATATGATGAAAGTGAAGAAGGGTCCGCCAAAATCCGAGCTCTTTTTGCAAGATAGATTCGACTGTTACTTCTGAACTCAAGTTTACCTGTCTTATATATACCTGGAGGAAAATAGAGTGTTTTTTCACTTCCAGAAATGCCATCCAAAGCGGCTTGTATTTTCATAGTTTCATTTTTTTTACCACTATTATCAACGCCATATGCCTGTACAATGTCAATTCTATTATCAGGAACTATTTCTGGAACTTCAAATAATAATATAATGCGTTTTGTGAAATCATGATTTTTCATAAATCGCAGCACTACGTATCCCAAACGATTTATCCTGAAGGAAAGTTTATTTCCCATTTTTTTTCCATTAATTTTATATCTCTTAGGTGAAATCGACCAGTCAGAATCATTGAAGCTAAAATCAGAGGGCTCAACTTCAATAAAAATAGGCTTTCCAGAGTAGGGAATTCGAACGTATTTGTAAGTGGATAAACCACTAGATAAGGGAACATCGTTTTGTTCATTCACCTTGACCCTTTTACCATCTACAAAAACCTCAAACGACTGAGCATTTGATTGTAAAAAAAATAAATAAACAAAAAAGAAGAGTAAAAGTCGCATTTAACAAAATTTAATCTAACTAAAGACTTTTATTTCAAATTCATTTCTCTGTGAAATAATTTGTCAATAATGTTAGTTGGTTTACCAATATAGTGTTCAAAGTAAGTTTTTTCTACCTCTCGATCACAGTCATGAACAAGGATATGACGTGCTTTTAGTTGTGCAGCTGAGTAAATACTTTGCATTCTTCCAGGTACCTTCTCGTTGTAACCACGAGGGCCATCAACAAAGACCACATCCCAAACTGTATTCTTGATATAGTCGGGCAGCTTCATTTGTAGACGATCATTTTGGTTGAGGAGTTTTTTCCAATGTTTCCTCCGAGTCGAGTAACCTACTTTTAAAACATTGATCTGCGGACTCACTTTCCTACTGAACCTTATCCACTTACTCTTGTCCTCCAAGAAAAGAGTATTTCCTCGATCATTAATAGAATACCAAAGACTGCTGTCTTTTCCAACACTGAAAACTAAAACATTTCCAGGTACATATTGCTTGATCAATTCTCCAATAAATTCATACTCTGCTGCACTACCATTGCCAGGGTTTGATGATTCTAGGGATTGGTATGGATTCATTAAAAAAAACTTAGGTATACAAATTTAACAAGTTTGCCCAGTTGTCACTCAGAAATTTAGAGAATCTCAGCAACCACAAAAGTACTACCCCCTATATAAATAAAATCATTAGGATCGGCTTGCTTTTTGGCAGTAAATAAGGCTTCTTTAACAGAAGGAAAAATTTGGTGATTTAGTTTCAAATCCTGAGCGATCGACTCCAGTTTCTCTATTGAAATGGCTCTTGGGATTTTAGGAGCAGATAGATAATATTTAGATTTAAAGGGGAATAGTTGAAGAAGTTCATTTACATCCTTGTCCTTAACAAAACCCAACACAAAATGAAGTTGTTTATATGAATGTAATTCTATCTGATTCAGAGTGTGTTGTAATCCATCTTTGTTGTGAGCCACATCGGCTACAATCTTTGGTGAATCATTCAGAACTTGCCATCTACCCTGGATTCCAGTGTTAGCCACCACATTCATAAGGCCCTTTTCTAATTTTTTGGGATAAAGTTTAAAACCTTTTAAATAGCTAAGACCTACAACTGCAGTATGAATGTTTTGTTGCTGATATGTTCCTTTTAAATCGGAGGTGAAGGCAGTAGCATACATTTTATCTGCAAAAATGATTTCAGCTTTCAATTGCTGAGCTTTCTCCTTGAAAACAGAAGTGGTTTCAACTTGGGTTAAACCAATAATGACAGGGGTATGAGGTTTGATAATTCCAGCTTTTTCCTTGGCAATTGCTTCTAAGTGATCTCCTAAAAATTGCATGTGATCCCAACCTATATTAGTAATGACACAAAGCTCAGGTTTGATTAGGTTCGTTCCGTCCAATCTTCCTCCCATGCCCACCTCGATCACCGCTATATCTACTTCATTTTTCGAAAAATAAGAAAAAGCCAAGCCAACTGTCATCTCAAAAAAAGATAAAGAGTGATAATCAAAATATTTGTAATGGTTTTGGACAAAGTCTACAACAAATTCTTTATCGATAAGTTCACCATTGATTTTAATTCTTTCTCTAAAGTCTTTTAAATGAGGGGAGGTATATAAGCCAACTTTAAGGCCATGTTGTTGTAAAACAGAAGCCATCAAATGAGCAGTAGACCCTTTTCCATTTGTGCCAGCAATATGAATAGTTTTAATTTGGTCTTGAGGTTTATTAAGGTAGTCACAAAAACACTCCATTCGTGACAAATCTGGACGATAAGCTTGTCCCCCTTTTTTTTGATACATCGGAAGTTGAGATAACATCCAAGCCAAAATGGAATCGTAATTTTTCAATCTATTCAACCAATTTGAACTGAATAAAAACAAAACCAATTTGTTTGGCCGGAGCTTTAGGATCTGGAAACCATTTATGTAGAAGGGCAGTTTCTTTTGCAGGCTGAAGTAAACAGGGGTGGGTATTGGTGGTTCCTTTTACACCAGGCTCGGCCTGAACAACATCCCCTTGGCGGTTTACGGTTATTCTAACCACGACTATACCCTCTTGATTGCACTGTTGGGTAACTTTTCCTCTGGACTCCAACCGACGACCATTCAATCCAAATCCTTTCCCCATTCCTCCGGGTCCAGCCAAATTGAAATAACTGTTTGCATAAGGGTTGCCATCAATTTTACCCTTGTTTCCCTCTCGTTGATCATCACCTTCTCCTTGTTGAGCGACTTTTTTCTGTGTATTTTTTTGATTGACCAATTTGGATAAAATATTTTTTGTCGCTTGATCTACCTTTGGCTTAGGTGGTTCTACTTTTTTAGGGACTTCTTTTACGGGTGGGCTTTGTTTTTTTTCTGTTTTAGGGTGAACAGCTACATCACTATCTTCTTGAGTAGATACTTTGGTTTGGGTCACCTTCTTAGGCGTCGCTTTTGGACTTAATTTTTTTGGGGTAATTTGTGGGGTTGTTTTGGTAGCAACTGGTTTTTGATATTGTGTCTTCCCTTTACCCTGAGAAGCATTACCGAAATCCACCTCCATTCCAAAACTTATTGGGGGATCATAATACCTTAAACCCAAAAGGAAAAACAAAAGGATCAATAATGCAGTGATCGATATAGTGATAACTGCCGATTTTTTTTCGTGTGGTGTTTTGAGATATTTCATGGTGCATCTACCGCCAAAACAACTTTGATACTATTTTTATTGGCAATATTCATTACGAAAACCACTTGGTCTATTGAAACCTTCTCCTCTGCCCTAAGCACAATAGAACGTGAGCTGAAACCCTTAAGTTTTGTGATTAACTCTTGTTCAATTCGACTTTTAGAAATCTGTTTGGAATCCAAATAAAATTGAGATCGGTTGTTTATAGTTAAGGATACAGTATTACGGTTTTCTGTTTTACCTTTAGCTTGAGGAAGTTTAACATCAATTGTGTCAAGGTTTTTGGCCAATGTTGATGCAATCATGAAAAAGATCAATAAGAGGAAAACAATGTCTGTCATAGAAGACATGTTAAATTCTGGAGTTATCTTATTTCTTCCTTTTAGGTTCATACTATGTAGGTTCGTTCAGTAAATCAAAAAACTCTAACGAAGTAGCCTCCATTTGATATACTACTTTGTTGGTTTTTACAACCAAATGGTTGTAAGTGATATAGCCAAAGATTCCCACGATAAGACCTGCAACAGTTGTAGTCATAGCAGTATAAAGTCCATTGGATAAAAGCTGCATGTCGATGTTTCCTCCTGCATTTGAAATCTCGAAAATTGATAAAATCATCCCGATAACAGTACCCAAGAAACCAATCATGGGTGCAGCTCCCGCAATGGTCGCTAAGATGCTTACGTTTTTCTCTAATTTGTAAATCTCTAGTCTCCCGGCATTTTCAATGGTGGTGCTTATGTCATCTAAAGGTCTTCCAATTCTTGATAAGCCTTTGGAGATCAATCGAGCAACAGGTTTATTTTCAGTTAGACAAAGGGCTTGTGCCCCATCGATTTTGTGATTTAAAACATAGGTTTTGATTTGTGACATAAAATTGGGACTAATTTTAGAAGCAGACTTAATGGTAAATAATCTTTCAAAATAGATGTAAATGACAATTATCAACAAAAGAAAAAGCAATCCAATGATCAATTGACCCCCCAAACCACAATCTTTGATCAATTCTATAAGGGAGAGCGTTTTTTCAGTCTGTAGAGGAGTATTTTGTAATAAAATCATTTAGGCTTAGAGTTTATAATTACAACGATGATCGAAGAAAAAAATTTTACCACACTACAAAATAAAATCCCGCATTAGAATGAAAGTGAACGACCCGGCTATAAAACCTGCCAAAGCCATCCACGAAATTTTTTTCAAATACCAGAAAAAATCAATTCTTTCCATCCCCATGGCAACAACACCTGCTGCCGAACCGATAATGAGCATGCTCCCACCCGTACCGGCAGAAAAGGCTATAAAATGCCAAAGGGGATTATCCATTAGTTCAGAAAACATTCCCATACTAGCAGCAACCAAAGGGACATTGTCGATTACCGCGGAGCCTATACCTAATAACATTACTACAATGTCAGAATTAGGAATTGCTGCATTGAGGGAACCTGCAAATTCAAACAACATTCCTAAAGATTCTAGAGCAGCTACCGCCAATAAAATACCCAGAAAGAAAAGTATGCTGGGCAATTCAATTTTGGATAGGGAACTATGAACAGGGCTGTGACTGGAATATTCCTCATGATCAATATCAATCGAGGTAATATTGATCTTGGCACTACTAAAGTACTCAGCAAAAGCAGCGACAACAGCCAGTGACAGCATCATTCCTACATAGGGAGGCAAATGGGTCAATGTTTTAAATAATGGAACAAAAACAATGGCTGAGAGCCCCAGATAAAGCATTGGGGCTCCATATTTATGTGTTTCGCTTTCTGTTTCGTTTAGCTGATCGGCAATATCTCCCTTGAAAGCTGGTAAAGTAGTTGCAAGCAATACAGGGACTATCATACAAACCAATGACGGAATGAGTAAATACATAATAAGTTTGGTAGTAGTTACTTTATTTCCGATCCATAACATAGTAGTTGTAACATCGCCAATAGGAGACCAAGCCCCACCAGCATTGGCTGCGATGATAATCAAACCAGCAAACCATATTCTGGTATTGCGCTCTTTGATAACTTTCTGCAGTATGGTAATCAAAACTATGGTAGCCGTTAGATTGTCAATAATTGCTGAGAGAATAAATGCCAGTATAGAGAATATGAAGAGTAAGCCCTTTTTGGATTTTGTTTTAATAAAGCCTTTGATGGTAGCAAAACCATTAAAATAATCTATAATCTCAACTATAGTCATAGCTCCAAGTAAGAAAATAATAATCTCTGCTGTTTTACCTAGATGATGGAGGAGGATCTCGTCCAAATGGCTAGGTTTGAGTTCTCTCAAAAGGGTATCGACTTCATAAACAGGGAGATGAAAAACAGATATAAAAGCCCACAGTATTGACATCATAGCCAATGCGGGAATTAATTTATCAATTTTGAGGGAATGTTCTAGCGTTATGGCTAAATATCCAAGCCCAAAGATACTGATAAGGATAATCTCCATGAATTTAAGTTAGAGGTTTGATTTTATTTCAGACTTCCAATGTAAAAAGAATCTGAATCAATATGGGATTTTGGGATGAAAATTTTCCCCGTAGAATGGTCGTGATTTGCTCCTGTTACACTGGCAAGACAATTGACCGACCCTCGCAACTTTAACAAACCCAAAAAAGCAAAAATCAATGCCTCTTTGAAATCCACAAGCTCAGGCGCGGGAATGTCAATTTTTGCATTGGTTTTTTTTTGAATTGCTTGAACTAAAAAAGTATTATAGGCTCCGCCACCGGTAAACAATACAGATCCTTCTTCAGGTAAACATTTTGCTATTTCTTGAGCAATATGAATAGTGTAGGTATGCATCAAATCTTGCGTGTCTTCCTTATCATGAGCATCCAATATTCTAAAAATTTTTTCATTAACCCACTCTACCCCAAGAGATTTTGGTGGTTTTTTTGAATAATAGCTAAGCCTGGCCAATTCTTCGAAAAGAACAGGTATGATTTTACCTTTTTCGGCTATTTTCCCTTCCCCATCATAGGGTAAATTTAGCCGATTGGCTAAAAAATTAAAAACAGTATTCACAGCACATATGTCATAAGCCAAAACTGTTTGATTTTGAAAAATACTGATATTCGAAAACCCTCCTAAATTGACGCAAGCTCTCCAGTTATTAAAAAGCATTTTATCGCCCATTGGAACCAGCGGTGCTCCTTGTCCCCCCATAGCCACATCTTGAGTTCTAAAGTCGCAGATTACAGGCCATCCAATTTGATCTGCCAAATGAGTAGAGTTCCCTATTTGCAAGGTCAAAGCCTTTTCTGGTTGATGAAAAACTGTATGGCCGTGAGAGGCTACAGCATCCAGTAATTTTATATTTTCTTTAGCAATGAAATCAACGATAATACTTGCCAAAAAATCAGTATATTCATTGTTGAGTTTTTTTAACGCAGCGGGGGATAGTTGATTGGATTCGCTCAATTTATTTTTCCAGGCTTTGTTGTAACCTATCGTTTTAGAAGCTAGAATTTGAAAAGCCCATTCAATACTTTTTGTAAACTTTACATAAGAAACATCGATTCCATCTAAGGATGTTCCCGACATGCAGCCAATCATAAAATAACTATCGGTCTTTACTTCGTTAGACAAGTTGAGCTTATTTTTAAAATTGATTTTCAAATTTTAAAAATAAATTAATAAAACGAATAATTAGATAGACATTTAACAAAATTTGAAGCTTAAAAATAGTAATTTGATAATTTTGTTTGATTGTAATTGACAAACTTTTGGGCTTAAACTCTAAACATTTAATTTAGAGGTCCATTATTAAAAAAACATTATTAATGCTACCAGAGAAACAAGGATTATATTCTCCAGAAAATGAACACGACAATTGTGGTGCTGGTTTTATTTGTAGTCTTCAGGGAAAAAAGACACATGATATAATTCATAAAGCTCTAGATATTCTTGATTGTCTGGAGCATAGGGGTGCTGTTAGTGCAGATGGAAAAACAGGTGATGGTGCAGGGATTTTAATTGAAATTCCGCATGATTTTTTAAAAGATCAATGCAGTTTTGATTTACCTGAAGTAAATGAGTATGCTGTTGGAATGGTTTTCCTACCTAAAAAAGATAATCAGAGTTCATACTGCATAGGAGTTTTAGAGTCAGAATTTAATAATCAAGGACTGAAGGTATTGGGCTGGAGAAAAGTTCCAGTTAAAACTGAAATAGTTGGAAGAATAGCTGCCCAAACTGAACCAAGAATAATGCAGGTTTTCGTTGGTAAAGCCTATAAAAACATTACCAATCAAGAGTTTAGTAATAAATTATTTTGTGCCAGAAAAATTTCTGAACATACAATTCATAGCTCTAACCTTTCGCAAAGCTCCTATTTTTATCTTCCAAGTCTTTCAACACGAACTATAATTTATAAGGGTCTTTTAATTCCTGAGGATATTAAAGGATATTATTCAGATTTATCAGAACCAAAAGTAGTAACCAAACTTGCTCTAGTTCATCAACGATTTTCTACAAACACTTTTCCAACATGGGATTTAGCTCAACCCTTCCGCTATATGTGTCATAATGGTGAAATAAATACTTATCGTGGTAATTTTAGTCGAATGCAGACAAGAGAAGAGCTTCTTGAAAGTGATTTTTTTGGCCCTGATATAAAAAAAATGCTGCCAATAATCCTCCCTGGAAAATCTGACTCATGTTCAATGGATATGGCTGTAGAGCTTCTTCTCTCAACTGGTAGATCTCTTCCCGAAGTAATGATGATGTTGGTTCCTGAGGCTTGGGAAAAACATTCCTCTATGGATATTAAAAAAAAATCTTTCTATAAATTCAACTCATGCTTAATGGAGCCCTGGGACGGTCCGGCTTCTATACCTTTTACTGATGGAAAATTCATTGGAGCTCTACTCGATAGGAATGGATTAAGACCTTCAAGATATACAGTTACTAAAGATGGTTATGTTGTTATGTCTTCTGAGACAGGAGTGTTGGAAATCGAACCAAAAAATGTTGAAATGCATGGAAGACTTGAACCTGGAAAAATGTTTCTTGTTAACATGGATGAGGGAAGAATAGTTCAAGACGATGAGATTAAAAAATTAATTGTCTCAAAAAAACCATACAAAAAATGGATAGATGAGAATTTAATATCATTAAAACAAATTCCATATAACAAAAAAATTCATGATTTAGAAAAAGAAAATTTTGAGATAAGAATGAGGATTTTTGGTTATACACAAGAAGATTTGAAGACTATAATTTCTCCCATGATAATAAATGGAAAAGAGGCAATTGGTTCGATGGGAACAGATACTCCTCTAGCTGTATTATCCGAAAAACCACAACTTCTATTTAATTACTTTAAACAGCTATTTGCACAAGTTACAAACCCTCCACTTGATGGCATAAGGGAGGAGATTGTGACCGACATTAGTCTCACACTTGGTAAAGAATTTAACCTTTTTGATGTTTCGCCTAAACATGCCAAAAAATTATTTATAGAGAACCCAATTATTTCAAATGAAGATCTTGACAAAATCTCTTCACTTAAAAAAAATCACTTCAAAGCATCCAAAGTTTCAATCCTCTATGAGGTTGATATGGGTTTTAATGGACTTGAAATTTCTCTGAATGACATTGTAAGTAAAATAGAAATAGAAATATCTAATGGGTCCAATATTATAATACTTTCAGATAGAGGTGTTTCTCCAACACTAGCTCCAATTCCTATTCTTTTGGCAACATCTCATGTCCATAACTATTTCAAACGTCACAAAAAAAGGTCTTCATTTGGAATTATTTTAGAATCTGCAGAACCAAGAGAGCCTCATCATTTTGCTTTACTTTTTGGATATGGAGCAAGTGCAATTAACCCATACCTTGTTAATGAAATAATACATTTCGAATTAAAAGAAAATAACATAAGGATGAATCCCGATAAGGCAGTTGAAAACTATAATAAAGCAATTGCTAAAGGGATAATTAAAGTAATGAATAAAATTGGTATTTCTACATTAAATTCTTACCGAGGAGCCCAGATATTTGAGGCGTTAGGATTATCTCAAAATTTTATTGATGAATTTTTTACAAATACCCCAACAAGAATTGAAGGTATTGGTCTTTACGAAATAGAGAAAGACATAAGCAAAAGACACAGTAAAGCGTATATACATGAATCTAATTTAGGATTACCTTTAGAGATCGGAGGAGAATACAGATGGAGAAGAGACGGAGAAGCTCATGTTGTTAATCCCTCTACTATTGCATCTCTTCAACAAGCAGTCAGGAATAAAAGCTTTGATAAATATGAGACTTTTGCTCGCCTAATTAATGACCAAAATAATAAACTCATGACTCTACGAGGATTATTTGAGTTTTCCAATTATGATCCAATTCCTATTGATCAAGTTGAATCATGGACAGAAATTGTCAAAAGATTTAAAACTGGAGCAATGTCCCTAGGATCTATTAGTCAAGAGGCACATGAAAACCTTGCAATTGCCATGAATAGAATTGGTGGTAAAAGTAACTCTGGAGAGGGGGGTGAAGATGTTAAAAGGTTTTTACCTGATAAAAATGGTGACTGGAAAAATTCCGCAATCAAACAAGTTGCATCCGGTAGATTTGGTGTATCAAGCCACTACCTAAGTTCGGCAAAGGAAATTCAAATTAAAATGGCTCAGGGAGCGAAACCAGGAGAGGGAGGACAACTACCTGGCCCTAAAGTAAATCCTTACATTGCCTCAGTAAGAAATTCTACACCTTACGTAGGATTAATTTCCCCCCCCCCACATCATGACATTTATTCGATAGAAGATTTATCTCAGCTTATTTACGATTTAAAAAATGCAAATCGTAATGCAAGAATCAACGTTAAGTTAGTTTCTGAAGTTGGTGTAGGAACTATCGCTGCTGGAGTGGCAAAAGCAAAAGCTGACGTTATTTTAATATCAGGGTATGATGGAGGAACAGGAGCTTCCCCTTTAACTTCATTAAAACATGCTGGACTTCCTTGGGAGCTAGGAATTTCTGAAGCTCAACAAACTTTGGTTTTAAATGGATTAAGAAGTAGAGTTGTTTTAGAATGTGATGGTCAATTAAAAACTGGAAGAGACGTAGCTATCGCATGTTTACTAGGTGCTGAAGAGTTTGGTTTTTCCACTGCTCCTCTTATTGCGAGTGGCTGTATTATGATGAGAGCTTGTCATTTAAATACATGCCCTGTTGGAATTGCTACTCAAGATCCAGAATTAAGAAAAAACTTCAAAGGAAAGCCAGAGCATGTTATCAATTATATGCATTTCATTGCTGAGGAATTAAGACAAATTATGGCAGAGCTAGGGTTCAGGAATATTGATGAAATGGTTGGTCAATCTCAAAAGCTCAACATGAGTAAGGCTATTAATCATTACAAAGTTCAAGGAATTGACCTTTCCAAAATTTTGTACAAGCCTAGTAGCATTAATTCAGAATCGATTATAGAAAGAAATACTGAATTACAAAATCACAACTTAGAACGGGTAATTGATTTCAAAATTTTAGATGATGCAAAAGATGCTATTTACAACAACAAACCTATTGAATTATCATACAAAATCAAGAATACTGATAGGACAATCGGTACAATTTTAAGTAATGAAATTTCAAAATTACATGGAGCTGAGGGACTTCCTATCAACTCTCTTAAGCTTAATTTTAGTGGAACTGCTGGACAAAGTTTCGGATGTTTTGCTACCAGGGGCTTGAGAATGAAAATAACCGGAACTTCAAATGATTACTTTGGGAAAGGACTATCTGGTGCCACAATTATCGCAAAAGTACCTGAGGAGGCAACTTTTATTTCTCATGAAAACATAATAGTTGGTAATGTCGCACTTTATGGTGCGACTAATGGTGAGGCCTATGTTAATGGAATTGCTGGGGAAAGATTTTGTGTTAGAAATTCAGGGGCAAAGGCAGTTGTTGAGGGCATAGGAGACCATGGTTGTGAATACATGACAGGAGGAGTTGCTGTTGTCTTAGGAAATTTTGGCAGAAACTTTGCTGCTGGAATGAGTGGTGGTATAGCATATATTTACAATGAAAACGGATTTTTTGATGAGAGAAAATTTAATCTAGAAATGGTTGAATTGGAAAATTTAAATAATGATGATCGGAAAGAGCTTCTTAAGCTCATAAAAAATCATCAGAAATATACTGAAAGTATAATTGCAAGTAAAATTGTAAATAATTGGTCTGATTCGATTAAAAAATTCATCAAAGTAATGCCTACCGATTATAAGAAGGCTTTAGAAATGATGTCAAATATAAAAACTGAAAAATCTTTTTAAGAAATGGGAAAGATTAAAGGATTTATGGAATTCGACAGAATTAAGGAGCCTGCAATTGCTCCTAGAAAACGTGTTAAAGATTTTAAAGAATTTACAATTGCCCCAAAAAATAAAGAAATCCAGGAGCAGGGAGCTAGATGCATGGATTGTGGAGTGCCGTTTTGCCACAGTGGTTGTCCATTAGGAAATTTGATTCCTGATTTTAATGACGCGGTTTATAGAAATGACTGGAAAGGGGCTTTATCAATTTTACACTCTACAAACAATTTCCCTGAATTTACAGGAAGGCTATGTCCAGCACCATGCGAGGAGGCTTGTGTTCTTGGTATTGTGAACCCACCTGTTTCAATCGAGTTAATAGAAAAGTATATTGTTGAACGTGGATTTTCTGAGGGCTGGATTATACCTCAGCCTCCAGTACATAAAACCGGAAAAACTATTGCCGTTATTGGTTCAGGTCCTGCTGGATTAGCTGCGGCTCAACAACTTAATCGAGCTGGGCATAAGGTCACGGTTTTTGAAAAAGACAATAAAATTGGAGGTTTACTACGTTACGGAATTCCTGATTTCAAGATGGAAAAAAATGTCATTGACCGACGACTTGAAATTCTCGAAGCAGAAGGAATCATCTTCAAGTGTGGAATTGAAGTTGGTAAAACAATTAGTGCTGAAGACATTGAAAAGGAATTTGACGCTTTAGTGCTCTGCACGGGCGCTAGTATCAAACGTGAACTACCCATTCCCGGTGCTGATCTGAATGGAGTAACACAGGCCATGGACTTTTTACCCCACAACAATAAAGCTGTTGACGGCCAACACAAACGCGATCCAAAATATTTGGCCAAAGATAGGAATGTAATCGTTATCGGTGGAGGAGATACAGGTTCGGACTGTATTGGAACCTCTAACAGGCAAGGTGCGAAAAGCGTGACTAATTTTGAAATCATGCCCAAACCTTCTAATGGAAGAACTGAAGATAACCCTTGGCCCTATTGGCCCTTTAAACTCAAAACCAGCTCATCTCATGAAGAAGGTAGTCACAGAGAGTGGAGCATACTAACCAAAGAGTTTGTCGGAGATGGGAAAGGAAACCTTATTGGTTTAAAAACGATAGAAGTAGAGTGGAAAAAAATACCTGGAGAACGTCCTCAATTGGTTGAAATCAAAGGTTCGGAGAAAGAATGGCCCTGTGAATTAGTCCTTTTGGCACTAGGGTTTACAGGTCCAGAAAAATCACTACCTGAACAATTTGGTTTGACTTTTGACCCAAGAGGAAACATCAAAGGAGAGAGACAATACCAGACCAAAAAAAACAATATTTTTGCTGCTGGAGATGCTCGGAGAGGGCAATCACTAATTGTTTGGGCTATTTCGGAAGGTCGCGAAGCGGCATATCAGGTTGACAAATACCTCATGGGGAGCTCTGACCTTTCACAAAAAAATATGACGGGAGATTTGATGGAGGTATAGCCTATCCAATGCTATAAATACCTTTTCAGACCTTATTTAAAATTACTGGAAAAAATTCCAAACCAAACCAAAACGAATTGAGGAATCGCGATAGGGTGTGAAAGGAGCTGAATAGAAATTATATCCAGTCATATCACTATTGAAGTGCTCATACTTTAAAAATAATCGTGTTTGTTGTATTTTGGCATTGATGAAGAAATCCAACCTTGGGAATTCCCCAATTTTTGTATGGTTTTGCGAAGCAAACTCTCCCAAATGTGCGCTATATCGATCAGCGTAAAATTCAGTAAAATACTGAGCGGTAACTCCGGTTTGTAAATAAAGTGCCTTATTAAAAAGTTGACTCGAAAAAAGAAAAGAAGTTCTCAAATTCCACTCTGGAACATTGAGCGGCTCAAAATCATTCTCTTCGCTGCCATGAGAGACCTTCTGGTACTGTAATTTATTCGCCCAAGTAAATTTCCAAAAATCCAATTTCTGCGAAAAACGCAATTTGAGGTAACCGATCGTTCCCTGATATTGCTCTGGAGAAACAATCAACTCCTCTTCCTTTTTGCTAAGGGCAAAAAACCAAGAAACCTTTCTAATTTCAGGCTCAAGGTTTCTAAAATACGTGTAGTTGTTCAGTAGTTCGTATTGTCCTTCTATCTTTCCCCAATTGGTATGGCCAAAAGAGAAAATGAGTGAATTGGTCAATTGATTTTTTAAATTGGGATTATACCAATCGTATTCGATAAAGTTGCTTCGATGAAGGTGAAAATTAAAATTCGGGGTTTGAGACCTTAGGCTTAATTTAGCTTTTGTATAAATTCCGTTTTCAAAATCTCTACTAATGGCTCCTGAAATGAATTGACTGGAATACTCCTTCAGCGCAGAAAAATAGGCATCAGCTTTAAAATCAAATTTTAAAAATGTTTTTTTCCAATAGCCAGATAGTGCCAACTGACTGGCCTTAATTTGGGTGGGGTTGGGCCCATAATCATAAGGCTCTTCAGGATTTTTGGTGTTTTCTGGAAGGCTAATAGTATAATCCCATTGTATAAGTCGTAAACCTGCTTTGACTTCCCCCAAGTTTTTTTCGTGATAAATTGCATAAACCTCATTATCCAAGGTTTCTAATGAAGTTCTTATCCCAAAAGGAGCAGTACCCGATACTGTCCCAAAGAAGGTATTTGAACTTGAGTTATCATCAAAAAAATGTTTTCCTTCAAAATTGAATCTATGTCCAATGGTCAAAACCTTGGGTTTTTCATAGTTTTTCATTTTATCATTACCCCCCAACTTGGCATCGTACTGATGATCCAAATAATAACGCCTGCCTACTAGTATATTATTGGTGTTCGCATTGTTGGTCAATCGGGAGCGATCCAAAAAACCATCATATTCCAATTCATCTACTGCCTTTTCAAAATAATATACACTGAGAGAGTCAAGTCCACCATTGGCCTGATTTTCGATTCTTTGAGCTGCAAAATGAGAACGCTGGCGGTATCGATAGTTTTTGGTGGTATATTGGGAAGTAAAACGAAGATTGGTTCCCCCTCCCAGGGTGTTAATATAATTCCCTAGTGAGCGAAAAGCTTTGTGAGCCAAGGTAATATTGAGACGTGGAGCAGTATTTACTGAAATCAAGGCATCTAGTAATTGCCCTTGCTCAAAAACGGTTTTGAAAAACAACTCTGTCAATGGAGAGGGCACTTCATAATACCCAATTTCATCTTCTTCCATATAACCATAATGCTTTCCCCTGGCACCAATGTCAGGAATTATTTTTTGATCTTGAAAGTCATAGCCCAATTTGTTAAAAGTCTCACCCATATTGGCAAAAGGGAGTAGTTCAAAGTAATCTTTGCGCAGATAATTAAAGTGATAATCTTTGCTGATCGTCAAAGTGGTATCCACATGCATTACTGTACCATCGGAATAATAGATTTTATAATCCTCTATCGTTATCTCTTCCATTTCCTTAATGGGTTTTTGTGATATTTCTCTCATTTTTCGTAAGCGCCTGAGGTATTGGGTCTTTTGATAGGAGAAGGAATCCAATAGTTGTATTATTAATGAGCTCGATAAAATCCTACTGTCGTGATCCAATGCAATATCTTTCATATATTTGAATTGAGGTGTAAGGTTTTTGGCAACGGAGTCCGGTATTTTGGGAAGGGTAGCCATGACAACATTTTTTAAAACCCCCGGCTTAGGAAGCCAAAAAGACAAAAACAACAAGGAATCTCTACGAGTAATTTTTTTTTCTTCCTTTACGGCAAGGCTATCATTGGCAATAGATAAGCTATCACTTGTCTCCTCAACAAGCACTGAAAACCCAGTTACTTCGAGGGTATTATTAGATCTAATTGCTGTTTCCTCAATATCCTGATTTTCTTGCGCATTGATCACGTATGTGAGCATAAGCATAAAAACAAGGAGGAGTCGTTTCATTAAAATAAATTTGATGCGAAGTTAAAATAATTGTACTTAATTTGGGTTGACTAAACCAAACGAATATAGGGGTTTTGCTTATCAGACAAATTACATCAAATACAGAGGCTGGGACAGATGAGGCCGGCAGGGGGTGCTTGGCCGGTCCTGTTACCGCTGCTGCAGTTGTCTTTCCCATAGATTTTGATTTGGCTGAATTAAACGATTCCAAAAAATTAACTGAAAAACAGCGCTATGATCTTCGTCCTCAAATAGAAGCGAAAGCCATTACCTTTTCTTACGCTCATGTTTACCCTGAAGAAATAGACCAAATAAATATTCTTAATGCCAGCATTAAAGCTATGCATTTGGCATTGACAAAACTGTCTTTACCAATTGATTTTATTGCAGTGGATGGCAACCGTTTTCACCCTTTTGAATCGATTCCTTATGAATGTGTCATCAAAGGAGATGGAAAGTACCAGAATATTGCAGCGGCCTCGGTGCTAGCCAAGACCTACCGGGATGATTATATGAAAAAAATTCATAAGAAATTTCCCAATTATTCATGGCATAAGAACAAAGGATATCCTACCAAAGCCCATCGTATAGCCATTGCAAAAAATGGTCCAACCCCATTTCACCGTAAATCTTTTCAATTGCTCCCAAAACAATTGGAACTCCCGCTTTAATAAATCCAATCAAATGTTGAAAAGTCAGTTAAATATAATATCCCCTTTACCATAGAATAGAAGGGTTGATTTAATATTTTTGACAGTGAAGATGAAAAGACTTTTACCCCTAGTTTGCATATGGTTTTTGATGGGTTGCATCACCAATAATCAAGAAGAAATCAATCTGATTGAGTTAGTGCCTCAGAATACGAGTCTTGTTGCTCAAATCAATGATAGTATTTCTCTAAAAAGTTCAAAGTTGTTGTCTAAAATCTTCTCATTGAATAGAGGTTTAAAAGAAACCGTTAAAAACATCATCCCTGAAAACTCTACCTCCCCACAGGTGTTTTTTATTACTCCCGTGGGGAAAAATGAAAATGTAGTGGGTCTCATTTTTAAAAGGAATCCAATGGACTCCCTTCTCAATTTCAAAAAAACCCTTGAATATAGCGGTAAAAACATAGGGGTCTTTGACAAAGATGGACAAACTTTTTACAGCACCCATTTGGGTGATTTGAAAATGTTATCCCAATCTAAATTGATAATCGAAAATGGAATTCGAAATTATCAAAAAAATCATCGAGGAATTAGTAGTCCAGCTTTTTACCAGCTCGCCGAAAGTATGGATGAAGATTTAGCTGTTAATTTTTTAATACACCCTACATCTATTCCTCTGACCTATAAATTTTTTCCAGAGACTCCACTTTTTCCTGATACAGGACGAGATTGGACTGAATTGGGCTTGGAGGTTTCAGAAAACGCTATCAACCTCAATGGAGTGGCCTTTCTAAACGACTCTATTCCAGATGGTTTGATCTTGGTTAAAAACATCAAACCCCAGAAGTTGTCGCTCTCCCAAATCATTCCAGAAAACTTTACCAGTTACCTCGGCTTTCCAATAGACAATATGCAACAGTTGGAAGACAGCTTTAGGCGTTACAGTAGAAGAATTAATTTACCAATCAATATAACGAACTTTTCAGCACTGAAAAGCCTGAAAGAAGTGGCCTGGATTTTTGCAACTAGTGAAAAGTCTGTTGTCTTTCGCATAGATGATGTTGAGGAAAACTTCCCCAATTTTCTTTCTATGGAAAATGAATCAAAAAAATTTCGAGGTTTCTCCTATTACCCATCTTCTATCCCTGAGGACCTCAAAGCTTTTATCAATGTTTTTGGAGATAAAATTGACCCCAAATGGGGCTGCTGGCATGAAAATCTTCTAATTATGAGTGAAACAGAGTCAGGATTGAAAAATATTTTAAGAAGTTATCTGGATCGAAATACATTGGATCGAATTCCTGCTTTTAAAAACTTACAAGAAAAACTTGCGGATGAAAGTTCATTTTTGTGGATCGGTAATGTCAAAAATCTGTTAAAACACTGGCAAGAAAATAAGGCAACTGAAAACCTTAAAAATTTATCCATTGAAGAATACCCCCTTGGCGCCTTTCAGGGGGTAGCAGAAGATAACTTTACCCATCTGCATTTTAGTCTTCAAAAAAACCTGCCCTCAGAAAACAAAGCGGGAGTAAAAAACGCATATAGTCTGGAACTTAATAAGCCTTCTCTAATTCCTCCACTGTGGTTCAAAAACCATAGAAATAAAGGCATGGACGTTGTGGTACAAGATAGAGATAATGTACTTTATCTATTCTCCAATACTGGAAAATTGTACTGGAAAAAAAAGCTGTCCGGGAAAATCATTGGAGAAATTCAACAGGTCGATCTTTATAAAAACAATCGTTGGCAATTGGCTTTTAGGACTGCCAACCGAATGATGGTATTGGATCGCAATGGAAAAATTGTTAAACCTTTCAATATCAAACTTCCAAAAAGCTCAAATCCTCTGCCTCTATCTATTTTTGATTATGACAACAATCGTAATTACCGTTTTTTAATTGCTCAGGATCGTTCTCTTTTGATGTACAATAACCGGGGTAAAAGACTCAATGGATTTACACTCAAAAAGGTTAATTCAAATATCATTGCATCACCCAAACACATCCGTCTTCAAGGTAAAGATTATATTCTGATTCCCTTGGAGAACAATACCCTAAAAATTGTTTCTCGAACCGGAAAAGACCGCGTCAAAGTTAAAGGGAAAATCGCCTTTTCTGACAATGATATTTTTTCCCATCTCAATACTTTTGCAACAACAGATCAAGAGGGGAGTTTGATTCAAGTAGACACTAAAGGGAATAAGGTGGTATCTTCATTAAACTTGGCACCCAATCACCGCGTTGATGCCACTACAAAAACATTAGTTACGCTTTCCGAAAATACACTCAACATCAAGGGAATCCCTGTTAAGCTTCCATACGGAGAATATACCCCACCTAAAATATTTTATCTTAACAATACTCTCTATTTCAGTACCACGGACACAGCTAACCAAAGAGTATATTTATTTTACAGCAATGGTGAGTCTGTTGAGGGATTTCCAGTTTACGGAAAGTCTGCAGTCGATTTATCCAATAGTGATAAAGACAAAGCACTAGAAATGGTAGTGGCTTCAGAAGATAGCAATATTTTGATCTATAAAATCAATTAATGATCTCTACTTCAAATACTTCAGTAAAATTTGTTAAAAGTTTCTCTTTTACTTCTTGCTCATTCACTTTTTTTTTCAACTCTTGGGCCAAAGAAGTAACTCCTTTACCTAGTATTCCACAGGGAACGATATAATCAAAATAAGATAAATCAGTGTTAACATTAAGTGCAAATCCGTGCATAGTTACCCACCGGCTGGCCCTTACACCCATGGCACATATTTTTCGAGCATAGGGGGTGTCCAAATCCAACCATACCCCGGTTTCTTTATCATTTCGCACTCCATCCACAGAAAAATCGGCTAAGGTTTTTATTATGACCTCCTCTAGACAGCGCAGGTACTTGTGAATATCGGTAAAAAAATTATCTAAATCCAAGAGCGGATAACCTACAATTTGCCCCGGACCATGGAAAGTAATGTCTCCCCCTCGATTAGTTTTAAAAAAAGAGATTCCTTTGTCTGTTAGTTCCTTTTTATCCAATAGTAAATGCTCCATTTTTCCGCTTTTACCTATTGTGAAAACAGGAGGGTGTTCAACAAAAAAAAGATAATTGTCTGTAGGAAAAATGGACTCTGTTTTTCGGTTTTCTTTTTTAAGGGAAATGATTTTAGAAAAATAGTCCTCTTGCATTTGCCAAGCCTTCTCATAGGAAAGTGAACCCCAGTCTTGTACTTTAATCGTTTTGTTTGTCATGGTTCCCATCGCTCTGGATTGTTCAAAATTACCAAAGCTGCAATTACACCGGGGACCCAACCACATAAAGTCAATAAAAAGACAATTACAATTGAACCACATCCTTTGTCTATCACAGAAAGAGGGGGGAAAAGAATCGATAAAAGGACACGCCAAAAACTCAAAAAAATGGTTTTGGCAAAGATAGGAAATTTGATTCCCTATTCCTTGAGACTGATTATATTTGTAAAAATCAATTGGCCTTATGGCGCAACTTTCAGAACAAGAACAAATAAGAAGAGAAAAGCTGCAATCACTTCGAGAATTAGGGATCAACCCCTACCCGGCAGCTTTATATCCATTGGATTCAAATTCCAAAACTATCAAGGAGGACTTTGTTGAAGGCAAAACCGTTACCATTGCGGGGCGATTGATGTCACGTAGGATTCAAGGAAAGGCAAGTTTTGCAGAATTACAAGATAGTGAAGGGCGAATCCAAGTCTATTTCAATAGAGATGAAATCTGTCCTGAAGAAGACAAAAGCTCCTACAATGAAGTATACAAAAAACTGCTCGATATAGGAGATATTATTGGAATTGAAGGAAGCCTTTTTACTACTCAGGTAGGAGAAAAAACCATAATGGTAAAATCCTTTAAATTGCTGAACAAAACCCTTCGTCCCCTTCCCTTACCCAAAACGGATTCCGATGGAAATGTTTATGATGAATTCAATGATCCTGAACTACGTTACCGCCAGCGTTATGTCGATTTGATTGTCAACCCTAAGGTAAAAGATACCTTTGTCAAACGGACAAAAATAACCAATAGTATTCGCCGCTTTTTTAACGAAAAAGGGTATCTGGAAGTCGAAACCCCTGTATTACAGCCCATTCCAGGAGGCGCAGCAGCCCGTGCGTTTGTAACACACCACAATGCTCTGAATATCCCTTTGTACCTTAGAATTGCCAATGAATTATATCTAAAACGCCTTATTGTTGGAGGCTTTGATGGAGTTTATGAGTTTTCCAAAGACTTTAGAAATGAAGGAATGGATCGTAACCACAATCCGGAATTTACTGTCATGGAATTGTATGTTGCTTATAAAGATTACTTCTGGATGATGGAAACCACAGAATCTCTTTTGGAAAAAGTAGCCACTGAATCAAAGGGGAACTCAAAAGTCAAGGTAGGAGAAAACACTATTGATTTTAAAGCCCCCTATCAGCGTGTCCCCATTTTGGAAGCCATAAAAACCCATACTGGAATCGATATTTCTGATATGGATGAAAATCAACTGCGTAAGACCTCAAAAAGTTTAGGGCTGGAAGTGGACGAAACCATGGGAGAAGGAAAATTGATCGATGAGATTTTTGGTGAAAAGTGCGAACACCACTACATCCAACCAACTTTTATCACAGACTATCCCAAATCCATGAGCCCACTGACAAAAGAACATCGTGATAATCCCAAACTGACAGAACGTTTTGAATTAATGGTGAACGGAAAAGAACTGGCCAACGCCTATTCTGAGCTTAACGACCCCTTGGATCAACGGAAGCGTTTTGAAGCCCAGTTGGCCCTCAGTGAAAAAGGAGATGACGAAGCCATGTTTATTGATCAAGATTTCCTCCGAGCCCTTGAATACGGTATGCCTCCAACTTCAGGTATTGGCATCGGTGTAGACCGCTTGGTGATGCTTTTGACTAACAATAGCTCCATTCAGGAGGTGTTGTTCTTCCCACAGATGAAGCCCTTAAAAGAAACCAGACCATTCTCTGAAGAAGAAAAATTGATATTGGATTTTCTCAAAAAAGAAAATCCCCTGACATTAAGCAATCTCAAAGAAAAATCTGGACTAAGTAGTAAAAAATGGGACAAGGCCATCAAAGGGCTGACCAAAAACAAAGTTGTCAAAGTCCTTAAGAATGAACATGGGCTTTGGGTGAAGCTTTTTGAAAATTAAAATCACATACTTTCTGATGCATCAAACTTCGAATAGCCTCTATTATAAATAGGTTTAATTATAAAAAGTATAAAAAATGACCTCAGAACAAGATAGAATAATTAAAGTCAAACATGCAATTCTATTTGGATTTGACAGCTGCTCACTAAGATAAAATTAGAAATATTTTTATCTCAAATTTATTGGATAATTAATTAACACACTAAACTTTTAAATTTAGTATGAAAAACTCGCTTCAAATGCATAAAATAAAAATATGAAAAGCTATATGCTAATATTAGTCACCTTGGTCACACTAATTTCATGTAACACCTTTACAAAAAAAAGTTTCGCTAAGGAAATTAATTACATCCAAAATAATGCCAGCTTAATCAGTGTTTCTCGAGATCAATACAAAAATCAATTATATGGTTTTTGGTTAGGGCAATGCATTGCTAATTGGACTGGATTGGTTACAGAAATGGATAAAATTGGCAATGTCGGCGAAATAAAAACCGGAGATTTTTACACCAGTGCTGATTGGGGTCAAGCAGATCAACCTAGCATATGGTCAGCGGGAGAACCTAGTGAGCTATCCCCCACGATTGATTTTGTTCTTAGAAACACTGATGAGGTATGGGGAGCAGACGACGATACTGATATTGAGTATATGTACCAATATTTACTCTATTCACACCGGAACACTTTACTCAGTCCAGAGCAAATACGCAATGGATGGTTAAAACATATAAAATCAGAAGAGGAAAATTATTTATGGGTTTCCAATCAAAAAGCATTTGATTTGATGAAATCGGGTATTATTCCGCCTGAAACAGGGAATCCAAAAATGAACGAAAATTTTGATATGATAGATGCGCAATTAACTACAGAGATTTTCGGCTTGTTCTCCCCTGGAAGACCAGACGTTGCTATAAAAATAGCTCATCTTCCGATTCAGACTACTGCAAGAAAGGAGGCTGAGAATATTTCTAAGTTTTATGTAAGGATGCATTCATTGGCTTCACTAAATACAAAAAAACCAATGAGTGAGAGGATTGATTGGATGGCCCAAAAAGCGAGAGCATTTCTTCCTGACGCTTCATATCCAGCCAAAATGTATGATTATACGCGAAAACTGTATAAGTCCGGTATTCCTTGGGAGCATACCAGGGATTCGATCTACATTCGTTATCAGGTCAAAGAACATGATGGATATGATTTTACCTCAAGAAACTTATACTGCAATGGTTGCTTTGCAGCTGGAATAAATTTTGCAGCTAGCCTAGTCAGTCTGTTTTATGGGGGAGGTGATTTTAAATCAACTATAAAAATTGGAGCCCTTGCAGGTTGGGATTCTGACAATCCAACATCTACTTGGGGAGGATTGATTGGATTTATGATTGGAAGAAAAGGTATTGAAGAAGCTTTTGACCAAAAGTTTTCCAACCGTTTCAATATTCACAGAACCCGACAAAACTTCCCCGGTAATGGGGTTGATACTTTTGAAAATATGGCTCAAATGGGAATTATGGTAACTGATAGGGTAATAGAGGAAGAAATTGGCGGAAGCATTGATCCCGAAAAAAATATTTGGAATATTCCACTGAAAACAGATAATAAATAAAAGCAAAAGTGACTTCCGAATAACGAATGTTAAATCAAACTTATAAATTATTAGTGCTGATATAAGTGCACTTTATTAGAGGCTTTTTAACCAATCCTCGAACGCTAAAAGCGTAGATGCAATATCCTCTTCTGATAGGGCATCGTTGAGGAAATAACTTTCAAAAGCGCTGGGTGGAAGATAGACCCCTCGATCGAGCATCCCGTGGAAGTATTGCTTAAATCTATCATTATTCCCCAAAACTGCAGTTTCAAAATTCACCACTGGCTTTTCAGTAAAATGAAGGGAAAGCATGGAACCATAGTGATTGAGTTGATAGGGTATCCCCTTTTTCTCCAATTCAGCTATCATACCATCTGCCAAAGCTTTGGTTTTGATTTTCAAACGTTCAAAAATATCTTCATGATCATTTAGGTGGGTGAGCATCGCAAAACCAGCGGCCATTGCCAATGGGTTACCGCTTAGGGTTCCAGCTTGATAGATTGGCCCCTCTGGAGCCAAATAATTCATGATTTCTTCCCTTGCAGCAAATGCTCCTACAGGAAGTCCCCCACCCAAAACCTTTCCATAGGTCATTATGTCTGCTTTGACCCCCAAAGTTTCTTGGGCACCGCCATTCGCCAAACGAAATCCCGTCATTACCTCATCAAATATCAAAAGGGATTGATGCTCATCACAAAATTTTCGAAGTCCTTCCACAAAACCAGCTCTCGGAGGGATACAACCCATATTTCCCGCCACAGGTTCAATGATAATCGCCGCAATTTTTTCAGGATGTTGTTCAAAATGAAGGCGAACGCTTTCCAGATCATTGAACTGAGCCAAGAGGGTATCCTTAGCAGTTCCTTGAGTAACCCCAGGACTGTTGGGTGCACCAAAAGTAGTAGCGCCACTTCCAGCCTGAATCAAAAAAGCATCGGAATGGCCATGATAACAACCTGCGAATTTGATAATCTTTTCCCGTCCCGTGTAGCCTCTTGCTAATCGGACTGAACTCATACATGCTTCAGTACCGGAATTTACCATTCTAACCTTATCAATGTTGGGTACCATCTTTACAACTAATTCAGCAATTTGGGTTTCCAATTCGGTAGGCATTCCATAAGAAGTACCTCTATCAGCCCTATCCTTAACTGCTTCTAAAATGGGTTCGAAAGCATGACCCAAAATCATGGGGCCCCAACTGGAAATAAAATCTATCAATTGGTTTCCATCTTCATCATACAAATAAGCACCTTTGGCTTTTTGGACAAAAACAGGGGATCCTCCAACCGATTTAAATGCACGAACTGGTGAATTGACACCACCTGGGATGACTTTTTGAGCAGATTGAAATAGAGCACTACTTCTTTGGTATCGCATTACTTTGAGGCTTCAGGAATGATTAAATTTTGACCTAAAAATATGGTATTGTTTTCGATTTTATTTTCCTGCACAATGAGACTTAAATCAACTTTATATTTTTTGGAAATGGAATAAAGAGTATCGCCTTTTTCTACTTGATGGACATTTTGTTTAGTGCTAATGGGTGCGCTTTCTATTCCATTTTTTACTTTTCTTTTTTTGAGATCGTAACGATCCAAACGATAGAGTTCAATCAAACTGATCAGTTTGTCAGGGTATTTAGGATCGGTAGCATAGCCTGCCTTTTTAAGTCCTTTAGCCCATGATTTGTAATCATTTTTTTTGAGGTCGAAAAGAAAATCGTATCGCGGACGACTGGTCAAAAAGAGAGAATGATCACGATATGATTTACGTGGATCATTATAAACCCTGAAGCATTCTCCTTTTTCGTCGTCATCGTGATAGATTCTTTTACCACGCCATTCTTTATGACATTTGATTCCAAAATGATTATTAGCTTTGGTGGCCAGTCGGCTATCTCCCATTCCGGATTCAAGTATACCTTGGGCCAAGGTTATGCTAGCAGGAATCTTGAAGGATTTCATCTCCTGCTGTGCTACCTGGGAATAGGTCGCCACATAGTAATCAACCCTTTGAGCCACTGTAAGTTTTTTATTTGTATCTAATGACTTGATTTCTCTTTTCAAGGAGGGGGTATTTACAGTTGATTTTGAGCTATTTATTTTTACTTTTTTTGCACTGCCGCAACTGTTGAAAAGCAGGGTCACAATTAATAAAGATGTTATTAAATGATTATTTTGGGCCATTTTTTTTTGGACAACTTTTGGTTCATGCCATCTATGCCTTGCAATCCTCCCGTATGTATGATTAATATCTTTTTCCCCGAAGACCATTGTTTGTTTTTTATAAGGTCAAAAATACCAAAAAGGAGCTTCCCTGTATAAACAGGATCCAAAGGAATTTTAAAATTTTTATTAAATAAATTGATGAACTCAATGAATGCCTGTGAAACTTTAGCATATCCTCCAAAGGTATAATCGTAGTTGATGGTCCAATTTTGCTTTGATGTCCATTTTGAGATTTCTACCTTGAGGTTTTGATTTCTCAAAGCTGAAAAACCAATTATCTTTTGATGGGGTTGTGCACTTTCGATTAAGCCAGCCAATGTACCCCCAGTGCCAACACTACAAGCAATTACATCGAATTGGGTATCCTTTTCCGTAAGTATTTCCTTGCAACCCTTTACAGCCAAGGAATTGGTCCCTCCTTCAGGCAGTGTATAAAACACTCCAAACTTTTTTTTAAGGCGCGTAGTCAATATAGAGAGGTGTTTCTCTCGGTAGTCTGTTCTGGAAATAGGATATAAAGTCATGCCTTGATCTTGACAAAATTGTAAACTAGAGTTCCATTTTCTCTCCTCCCCCCTCAAGACTCCTATGGTCCTAAATCCCATAATTTTGCCACCGGAAGCAGTGGCAGTTAGATGATTGGAAAAGGCCCCTCCAAAAGTCAGAAGCGTATTAAATCCCTCTTGTTTTGCCTGCATTAGATTGTATTTTAGTTTTCGGAATTTGTTTCCGGAAACAGTGGGGTGCAACAAATCTTCTCTCTTAAGGATGATTTCAAAACCGTCGAGGGCAGCCAGGAATTGATTGACTGAATTTTGATTTTGAAATAAATGCATACAGGAACAAAATTAAAGTATTAACTTTAAATATGGTTACATTTGAAAAGCAAATATGGAGCCTGAATTACCAAATGAAGAAGAAGACTTTTATTTATCCCCTGAGGGATATCGAGTCTTTACAGAAAAGTACCATCTCAAAAGAGGATATTGTTGCCAGTCTTATTGTCGTCATTGCCCATTTGGTATTGACCCTACAAAGATAGAGTAATTTCGGCATGGTTTTTGTTTTTTAAATTTACTAAAAATCATCATGAGAAGAATTTATATTTTGTTGCTGATGCTACCTCTAGTTTGTTGTAGTTCAATAAGTGTTTTCACAGACCATGATTCGGGAGTTGATTTTTCAGATTACAAGACTTTTGCGTACTTCAAACCCGGAATTGATAAAGTCGAAATTTCAGATCTTGACAAGCGGAGAATTTTAAAAGCCATTGATCTTCAAATGTCTCAAAAATTGATGATAAAGTCAGACATGCCAGATCTTTTGGTAAGCATTAATACCTCTGCAAAAGAAAAGATTTATGTAAACAATAACTACAGTGGAATTTGGGGCTGGGGATGGAGTCCTTGGATGTGGGGTGTCAACCAAAACAATGTTTACAATAGAACGGAGGGCACGCTATACATTGATTTGATTGATGCAAAAACAAAACAGTTAGTTTGGCAAGGTAAAGGCAAAGGAGGTATTAGTGAACATAGCAAAAACCGTGATAAGAGGATTGGAATTTTTGTTGCGGAAATTCTAAAGAATTATCCACCTAAATTAGCCCTCTAGTTTAAATAAGATCTTTTGCAGCTTTAAGAGCTTGGGGAATTCCAGTCGGTTTTTTTCCACCAGAAGTGGCAAAAAAAGGTTGCCCTCCTCCACTGCCTTCGATATATTGGCCCAATTTTCGGACCACTTTTCTTGCGTCCATGACTTTTTCACTGACTAGTTTTTTAGAGATATAACAGCTAAGGGTAGGTTTATCTCCTTTGACAGATCCAAGTACCAGAAAAAGATCATTCCGATTTTTACCCAACTCAAATGCGAGATCTTTGATGGATTTTTCATCTAAGTCAACTGCTTTTGATAAAAAGGCAATTCCTTTGTGATGTTCAATCTCTGCCTGAGCCTCTCGGGCCAAAATTTGATTCTTAAGCTTTTTGAGTTTGTTGAGTTCCTTTTTGAGGCTTGCATTTTCGGTCTGCAATTGGGTAACTGATTTGGACAAGTCCTGAGGATTATTTAGTAAAGTGTTGACTTGTTTTAAAAGCTCATTTTGATCTTCGAAATACTTAAGAGCAGCCTCTGCAGTAATCGCTTCAATCCTTCTAATACCAGATGCAACAGCAGTTTCGGCAATAATCTTAAAATGCCATATATCTGATGTGTTTTCTACATGGGTTCCTCCACAGAGTTCTATAGATTGTCCAAATCGAATCGTTCTAACAGTTTCACCGTATTTTTCTCCAAACAATGCGATGGCCCCATCAGAAATGGCTTGATTATAAGGAACATTTCTACTTTCCTCCAAAGGAATTTGTTCTTTGATTCGGGCATTGACAAATTGTTCGACAGCAACTAATTCTTCCAAAGTAAGTTTGGTAAAATGCGAAAAATCAAAACGGAGCATCCCAGAGTGTACCATAGATCCTTTTTGTTCAACATGAGTTCCCAAAACAGAACGCAAGGCTTGGTGCATGAGATGGGTCGCACTGTGATTGCAAGTCGTTTTATGACGTTGGCCTTGGTCTACTTTGGCACTGAATTTGGCATTAAGGTCTTCAGGTAGGGTTTTGGAGTAATGCAGTATAAGGTCATTTTCCTTTTTAGTATCTACTATATAATGTAAAGAACCATTCTGTGCTTCCAGGCATCCCTTATCGCCTACTTGTCCGCCACTTTCAGGGTAGAAAGGGGTAATATTAAAAACCAATTGAAAGAATTCTCCTTTTTTGGAGCTTACTTTTCGATATTTGATTATGCTTACAAGGCTAGACAATAGGTCATATCCCACAAATTCTTCTTCTTCATCTTGTTTGATGATATGCCAATCGTCAGTCGCAGAAACAGCAGCAGCACGAGAGCGTTCTTTTTGTTTTGCCATCTGGTCATCAAACCCCTTTTCATCTACTTGATAACCCCGCTCTCTTGCGATGAGTGAAGTAAGATCTAGTGGGAAACCAAAAGTATCGTAGAGCTCAAAGGCTTTGGCCCCGCTAACGGTCCTTTCTTTAGAGTTTACTAAAACACTATCCAATAGGGTTAGGCCTTGATCGAGTGTTTTGAGGAAAGATGTTTCCTCTTCCCTTATTACATTAGCTGAAATACTTTTTTGTTTGTCCAGTTCGGGAAAAACAGGTTTGAGTTGGTTGTTAAGGGTATCAACAAGATGATAAATAAAAGGTTCTTTTTGCCTGAGAAAGGTAAAACCATAACGAATCGCTCTTCGGAGAATCCTCCTGATCACATAACCTGAACCAGTATTGGAGGGTAATTGTCCGTCAGCAATTGAAAAATAAACTGTTCTCAGGTGATCAGCAATCACCCTAATGGCTCTGTCGGTATTTTCTTCTGTACCATATTTCGAGGCGGTAAGGGTTTCTATTTTTTTGATTAAAGGGGTAAAAACATCGGTGTCGTAATTGGAGGTTTTGTCCTGCAACACCATACATAGCCTTTCAAATCCCATTCCCGTATCAACGTTTTTTTGGGGTAAAGACTCAAGACTGCCATCGGCTTTTCTATTGAATTCAATGAATACCAAGTTCCAAACTTCAATGACCTGGGGATGGTCTTTGTTGACCAAATCTGCACCGGGGATTTTAGCTTTTTCTTCCTCACTTCTCAGGTCGATGTGGATTTCGGAACAAGTTCCACATGGACCTTGATCACCCATTTCCCAAAAATTATCTTTTTTGTTTCCCAGTAAGACTCTTTCCTTAGGAATAATGGCATTCCAATAATCGAAAGCTTCGATGTCCTTCTCGAGGTTTTCACTGGTATCACCTTCAAATATGGTTACATATATTTTTTCGGGGTCAACTTTGTAAATTGCTGTCAATAACTCCCATGCCCACTCTATGGCTTCCTTTTTGAAGTAATCCCCGAAACTCCAATTTCCCAACATCTCAAAAAAGGTATGGTGATAGGTGTCAATTCCCACTTCCTCAAGGTCGTTGTGTTTGCCTGATACCCTAAGACATTTTTGAGTATCTGCAATCCTATTGTTCTTGGGTTTTTGATGTCCAAAGAAATAGGATTTGAATTGGTTCATTCCTGCATTGGTGAACATCAATGTGGGATCGTCCTTGATCACCATAGGGGCAGAAGTTACAATAGTATGGGCTTTGGACTGAAAAAATTCTAGAAATTGTTTTCGGACTTCTGCGGATTTCATAGTGAGCTTTAATGTTTAAAAGCAATACAAATATAGTTGATTAGATCGATAGGGTTGCCGAAATTAAAGGGAAGTGATGATGATTTAGATAATTTGTATATTTGCTTATATATAGGCCATTGAGGCCTCCAAAGTTTTTTTATGCCTAAGTTAAAATATTATTACGATCAAGAGTCGCTTTCATACCGCCCTGTAAATTCGAACAGGTTTTCTGAGGTTTCGGGTATGGTTTTGTTTCTGTTATCTTCAATCTTTTTCGGAATATTGGTATTGTTCCTCTTTTTGAATACCGACGCACTTAATACGCCTAAAGAATTGCTGCAGGCGAGGGAAATTGAAAATTTCAAGTTGCAATATGAATTATTGAATAAGAAGCTTGAAAAAATTGAGGAGGTTATGGTTAATGTTTCTGATCGTGACAATAATCTTTACAGGGTCTATTTTGAGGCGAGCCCCATTCCTGAAGATCAGAGAAAGATGGGTTTTGGAGGAGTTAATCGTTACAGGGACTTAGAAGGATACGACAATTCAAAATTGATTATAAATACTACAAAGCGTTTGGAAGTCTTGACCAAACAGGTGGTAGTCCAATCTCGATCATTAGAGGAGTTAGAAAGTTTGGCAAAAAGCAAGGAAAACTTATTGGGAGCGATGCCTTCAATTCAGCCGATTCATAAAAACGATTTAAAAAGGATGGCTTCAGGTTTTGGTTACCGAAGAGACCCTTTCACCAAAAAAAGAAGGTTCCACCAAGGGATGGATTTTACCGCACTCGCAGGGACTCCTGTCTATGCATCAGGCGACGGCATAATAGGTCGAACAGACAATAGAGCGGCAGGTTATGGAAAACATGTGAGAATTGATCACGGTTATGGTTATGTGAGTTTGTATGCTCACTTAAGTAAATACAATGTCAAAAGAAGACAGAAAGTGAAACGCGGAGATATAATAGGATATGTTGGCAGTACAGGACGTTCTGTGGGACCCCACCTTCACTATGAAATTTTTAAAGATGGGAAAAGGGTAAATCCCTTGAATTACTACTCCGGCAATTTGACCGCTGAGGAGTTTGATGTTATGTTGAATATGGCCCGGCAGGAAAATCAATCTATGGACTGATGAATTTCAACCTTCCTGAAAAAAGATATTACAGAATTGGGGAGATTGCCAAAGCATTCGATGTAAACCCATCATTACTTCGGTTTTGGGAAAAAGAGTTTAAGGAAATACAACCTAAAAAAAAAAGGGGTAGAACCCGAAAATATACCCCGGATGATGTAAAAACCATCCAAAAAATATATCACTTGCTAAAGGAAAAAGGGTTGACTATTGAGGGAACCAAGAAACAACTCAAGCTGAAAAATCTTTCTGAGGATGGAAACCTTAAGGTGATTCAAAAACTAGAGCAGCTTAAATCCGATCTCGTTCAACTGCGCGAAAATCTCTGACTATTTTTTTCTAAAAAATAATTGAATAGGAATACCTTTGAAATCGAAGAATTCTCTTAGTTTATTTTCCAAAAATCTTTTATAAGGTTCCTTTACATATTGAGGAAGGTTACAGAAAAAAGCAAATTGTGGATGCCGGGTAGGCAATTGGAGGCAGAACTTTATTTTGACAAACTTTCCTTTGTAGGATGGAGGGGGTTGGTTTTCAATAATGGGTAATAGAGTGTCGTTTAGCTTTCGGGTTGGGATCCGCTTAGATCGGTTTTTATAGATGGCTACTGCAGTCTCAATGGCTTTAAAAATTCTCTGTTTGTTCAATGTAGATATGAACACTAAAGGAACGTCTGTAAATGGGGCTGTTTTTTCTTTGATCTCTTGTTCAAAAAATTTCGAAGACTGGGTTTCCTTTTGAACAAGATCCCATTTGTTAACTAATATGACTACCCCCTTATTATTTCTGTGAGCCAGCCAAAAAATATTTTGAACCTGACCATCAAAACCTCTGGTAGCATCGACCAACAACAAGCAAACATCGCAATATTCAATGGCCCTAACAGAACGCATTACAGAATAAAATTCGATATCTTCTTTGACCTTACTTTTTTTTCTTATTCCGGCAGTATCTACAAGATTGAACTCAAAGCCAAAGCGATTGTATTTGGTATCAATGCTGTCTCGAGTGGTCCCACCAATATTGGTCACGATATACCTTTCTTCACCAATTAGTGCGTTGATAAAAGAAGATTTCCCTGCATTGGGTCGGCCAACAACTGCAAATCTGGGTAAAGGCACCCCAATTTGTTCACTTTGTTCAGGCAAAACCTTTACCAATTCATCTAATAGCTCACCAGTTCCACTTCCATTGATTGCAGAAACAGTGAAAAGATGATCATAACCTAAAGCATAAAATTCAGTCCTATTTTCAGTGACTTTAGACTTGTCTCCTTTGTTGAGCGTAAGGAATACAGGCTTTTGGGAGCGTCTGAGCAATTGAGCAATGGTTTCGTCCATCCCTGTAAGACCATCCACAACATCTACCAAAAATAATATAGCATCTGCCTCATCTATGGCCAAGTTGACTTGCTTGTCAATTTCTCTTTGAAAAACATCATCACTCCCTTCAACATATCCCCCGGTATCAATCAAACTGAACTCAATACCATTCCAATCGGACTGACCATAATTACGATCTCGGGTGACACCGCTTATTGAATCTACGATAGCTTCCCTCTTTTTAATTAAACGATTAAAAAAAGTTGACTTACCCACATTGGGTCTCCCAACAATTGCAACGATCCCTCCCATTAAGGTTAATTTGAGTGCAAAAGTAAGTCAATTTGTGAGATAACTTGTTGAAGTTATTGCTGATAGCCAAAACGTTTAAGTTGTTGAGGATTAGAACGCCAATTTTTTTGAACTTTCACAAAGAGGTCTACGTGAATTTTCTTTCCAAAAAAAGATGCCAAATCTTTTCTAGCTCTAATGCCAACTTTTTTTAATTGTTCACCTTTGTGCCCAATGATAATGCCTTTTTGAGTTTCTCGCTCTACCAATATGACTGCTCTAATTCTGATGATTTTTTCATCTTCCTTAAAAGATTCAGTTATGACCTCTACAGCATAGGGAATTTCTTTATCATAATGTTCCAAAATACTTTTTCTAATAGTTTCGTTTACAAAAAATCTTTCTGGCTTGTCACTTAGCTGATCTTTAGGGAAGTAAGGAGGAGATTCAGGCAATAAGTCAATCAATATTTGCAAGAGTTCAGGGACAAAAAAACCTGTCAAGGCAGATATTGGAATAACCTTTGCATTAGGAAAAACGGTACACCATTCTTGAACTGCGACTTCTAATTCTACCTGTGAGGAAGTATCAATTTTATTGATCAACACAAACAATGGAATTTTGGATTTCTTAATCCTAGCTACCAAAGCTTCATCCTTGATCTCTTTTTCTTCTATTGAGGTCATATATATCAAAACATCGGCATCGATTAAAGATTCCTTAACAAAATCCATCATGGATTTTTGCATTTCATAGGCAGGCTTAATGATACCGGGTGTGTCCGATAAAACCAATTGGTAATTCTCACCATTGATCAGGCCAATGATTCTATGACGAGTGGTTTGTGCCTTAGGTGTCGTGATGGATAAATCTTTACCCATCAAGGTATTGACCAAAGTAGATTTACCCACATTGGGATTTCCTAAGATGGATATATAACCTGATTTATGGGAAGTTTTCGACATTGGGTAAAGATACAATCTTTGGAATAGCCTTTGTGTTGGTCTATAAATTTTGTAAATTTGAATAAAACAGCGCGAGGTAGAGCAGTAGGTAGCTCGTTGGGCTCATAACCCAAAGGTCGCTGGTTCGAGTCCAGCCCTCGCTACTAAAACAATAAAACGGTTATACTATTATTGTGTAACCGTTTTATTTATTTGCCTTAAAAGAAACTTAAGTTTATTCTAATTAAAATCAATAGAATAACTCTAATGTTTTCATTTAATCTAGTCCTTAGTATTGTTCGGACATTCGCAATTTTCGTTTGAACATTGACAATATTTGAGATTGTAAATATGGACTATTGAAAGAAATGTTGTAGATACATAGATTATATATTCTGGCAAATGAAATAATTCTAATTTTTCATTCACTATTAAAAAAAATAGAACAAACCAACTGCACCAAAAGAAGTATTTCATATAATCTTTCGAGGTCTTCTGAACGGATAAATAAACCATCAATAGTGAGATGAGCAATAAAATAAGATCTAAACTTTTCCAAAAACCCAAATAGTTTATTGTCGCTGATAAAGAATAATTGCAGAAAATAATTACAAAAGGTGTTGCAAGACAATGCAAAAGGCAAAGTGCCGATGCTAATGCACCATAGGAATCGGATCTATTGACTAAATTAATTGCTATTCTCATTATATGATTTTAAGACTATAAATCTAATAAGTTATATTTGCTGTTGCAACTAAGTTGCAATAAATTTATGTTATGGGTGTTATAAGAAAAACTAGATCAATTGACTTAATATTAAGAGAATTTAAATCTGATAAAATTGCGATTTCAGTATCAGATCTAGTTACTAGACTTGACTCAAAATTGAATAAAACCACGATATATCGTGTTCTAGAAAGGCTTGAAGAGGATGGTCTTTTACACTCGTTTTTAAGACAAAGTGGAAACTCTTGCTATGCAATGTGCAGCAATTCTACAAAATCAAAACATGCAGATAAACATCCTCATTTTGAATGTGTTGATTGTGGTAAAATTGATTGCTTAAAACTAGAAGTTAAGATTCCTGAAATTTCAAACCGTAAGATCTCGTCATCTCAAATCTTAATTCAAGGTAAGTGTGAACAGTGTATTGATCCAAAGTAATTTTCACTAGTCCGTTTTTTATTGGAATCATCCTTTTAAATTAGAATAAATAATAAGTTTTCATAATTATTTTAGGCTTTTTTTAAGTCTAGTAAAATTAAGATTAAATAATGGATACTTTTTTTTTAAATTGTTAAACGATTTAGTGCAGTGATTAATGATTTAGGTAAAAAATCAGAAATAGTAACTTAATAAAATTAGAATCAAATAAGATGGCATTAAAAGAGTATTACATAGGGATAGATATCGGGGGAACAAGTTGTTCAATTTCCGCAGGAACAGGCCAAATGGAAATCCTACATCGTTTAAACTTTGCCACTAGAACAGTAAATGGACCCAATTACGCCATTACAAAAATATTAGAAAGTATTACCGAACTTCAAAAAAAAATTAAAGAACGAAATCTAAAAGCAATAGGCATTAGTTGTGGAGGACCATTAAATAGTAAAACAGGTACTATACATTCGCCTCCCAACTTACCAGGATGGAATACTATTCCAATTGTCGATATTGTAAAAGAAAAAACAAACACGCCAACCTTTATACAAAATGATGCTAATGCCTGTGCTTTGGCCGAATGGAAATTTGGAGCAGGTAAAGGTTCTAATAATATGGTGTTTTTAACATTTGGCACAGGATTAGGAGCAGGACTAATATTAGATGGGAAACTTTATACAGGAACAAATGATAACGCCGGAGAAGTTGGACATATTCGACTTGAAAATGATGGCCCAATTGGATTTAACAAAGTTGGATCCTTCGAAGGATTTTGTAGTGGTTCTGGCATTACTAAATTAGCACAATTAAAGGCTGAAGAAGAATTAAATAAAGGAGGTAAATTATCATATTGCGAATCGTATGATGAATTGCAAGGTATTACAACATTACAGTTGGCAAATCTTGCCAATGCTGGAGATAAAGATGCATTGGAGATATTCGATATTTCAGCAAAAAAATTAGGTGTCGGGCTTTCTGTCATAATAGATATATTAAACCCTGAACGGATTGTAATTGGCAGTGTTTATGAACGAAACCCAAAGTTGTTTAATGAATTGACAAGTGAAATGATTGAAAAAGAAGCTTTGGAAGACGCTTGGAATGTATGTAAATTAGTACCAGCAGAATTGGGCGATAAAGTTGGTGACTTTGCAAGCCTAAGTGTTGCAATTAATGGTTACTCTCAATTAAATCAAAAAAATGAGTGTAGAAAAAATAATTGAAGATTTAGTGGTTCGCAACCCAGAGTTGGGAGCTGCAAAAAATGATATTTCAAGGGCTTTTGAATTATTGAAAAATTCTTATGAAAATAAAGGTAAATTATTAATATGTGGAAACGGTGGGAGTGCTGCCGATGCAGACCACATTGTAGGTGAATTGATGAAACGATTTTCTATTCCAAGAGAAATTCCTAAAAATCTTAAAAATACGCTTTCATCAGATTATGGAGAAAAAGGGAAATACATGAGTGAAAAATTAGAAGGTTCACTGCCAGCAATTTCTCTAAATGGGCACAGTGCTTTGAGTTCTGCTTTTGCCAACGATGTAGATGCTGAGCTAATATATGCACAACAGGTTGTTGGTTATGGAAATAAAGAAGACGTATTAATGGGCATATCAACTTCGGGTAATGCAAAAAACGTTGTTGCTGCAATGATTGTTGCAAAAGCTAAAGGCATAAAAGTTTTAGGAATTGTAGGAAGAGATGGCGGCGAGTTTAACAAATATTGCGATGTATTAATTAATGTAGGAGGCAACTGCACACCACAAATACAAGAATTGCATCTACCTGTTTATCACGTGCTTTGTCAAACGTTAGAATATCATTTCTTTGGAGAAGCATTATGAAAATGACCATGACGATATACCAAGCTATGCTGCGAAGCCCTCAAAAAATTATTATGCTGCTAAAAATATAATAAACAACTTATTAGACTACTAACAGTCCTTAGAGACAAGTTTCTCGATCAAATAGTTTGTTAACTCAAAATCTTTTGGAGTAAGACTAATGTTCGATAGTTCAATAGAGAACTCTACTAAAGACGACTCATCGGTATTTTTTATCCGTGAGTCTTTTTTTGATCCACGGTATTTAAAATTCATTTTTTTATTGATATAAGCCATGAAGACCTTTTTCTATTCCCAATTATCGCTACGAAAAGAAGACGCAGGTAAACCAAAAGTATTAAACAGGGTTCCCACAAGGAAATTCTTCCATCCGTATCGGACCTCTTTAGGATCTTTAACTTTTTCTGAAAAAACTTCTAGTTCTCCATTTCTCAGAATTTTAGCTTTTGCCGTGTGATAAACACGATCTATCCCCGCAATTTCAAAGTTATTTAAAGGCTGTCCATAAGTTGATAATCCCATAGAGGCGTAGTCAAAAGAAATCAAGATTTTATCTCCATCAATTTCATGAGATTTATAAACAGGTCCGGAAAATTGAATCCCTTCAATATTATAATCTTTTGCTAAGGCCCAATATGACAATCTTTCTCCCACTTTTATTTTTTCGGCAGGATGTATGCTTTGGTGTTCGCCTATATCGAGGGTAACTGCCATACCTAACTGATCTAACAAATCCATGGTTTTGAGTTGGGTCTCTCTGAGGAGGGCACTGTTGACCTCTCCACTGTATCTTCCATAGGGTGCTATTTGTACATAGTAGAAAGGCATTTTTCTCTTCTGCCACAACTGCCTCCAATTTTGAATCATCAATGGGAATGTGTTTTGGTAAACCTTGGGATGATTTCGGTTGGATTCTCCCTGGTACCATATAACTCCTTTTATTTTGTAATTCAATAAAGGGTGAATCATCCCATTGAACAACTGGGAGGGAGCATCTTGATCTCGCTTATTTTCGACTGAATTGTATCTAAATCTACTTTTTTCTTCTGCTGTTACTGATCTTTCCATTGCTTCTTTTTGTGTCCAAGCTTCTACCGGAGTGCCTCCCCAACTGCTGTGGATAATCCCCACAGGAATATCCAAAACACGATTGATTTTTTTAGCGAATACGTAGGCTACTGCACTAAAATCTGCCGTGTTTTCAGGGCTGGATTCTTTCCAAGCCCCTACACAATCCTCAACCGGTTGAAGACTTGAATTCCGCTTAACAGTAAACATTCTAATGTTTGGATTCTTAGAAAAGAGAATCAATTCATTATTACCGTTAATGGGCTCTGATGCATAACCCTTAATGGGCATTTCCATATTGGACTGCCCGGAAGCCAACCATACCTCTCCCACCATAACATTTTCTAATGTAATGGTCTCCTTGTTACTGCTGATTCTGATGCTAAAGGGCCCTCCTGCTGCGGGAGTATTGAGTGTGGTTTTCCATTTTCCCTCCTTATCGGATTGAGTTGATTGAAAAGCATTGTTCCATGAAGTAGTAATTTCTACGTTTTTGTTCTTCTCTGCCCAACCCCAAACCTCTATCGGAGTGGATTGTTGAATCACCATGTTATCTGAAACCAGACTGGGAAGTCTGAGTTTATTTTGCGCTGTTATGAATTGTCCAAAAAAGACAATGATCAGTAAAATAATTTTTTTCATCGATTTAAATTTTTCTTTTGGTTTTAAATTCAGAAGGTAAGCCCGACTATTTCTTTAATTTTAGATGACAATTGAAAATGACAAAACAGAATAAGTTCTGAAGATGACCAAAAAACATCATATAAAAGGAACGATTCATTAGATATCTGTATTTTTTGTTTGATACAAAGATTCAATTTATAAATTATATTGGTTAATTTAAAAAATCTTGATCAACAGTTCTAAAAGATTTACATCTATAAAAAGGGAAAATGAAAAAAATAAATACTGTACTTCTATTGGGGATTTTTCTAATCAATTCGGGCATTACTCATGCACAGCGGAGTCCATACGATTGGCCTAAAGTGAAAAAAGAATCCAAAACCTGGACTCGTTGGTGGTGGATGGGTAGTGCGGTAGATAAAAAAAACATTAGCCGATCATTGATCTCTTTTCAAAAAGCAGGAATCGGTGGGGTAGAAATCGAACCCATCTATGGGGTAAAGGGACAAGAGAAAAACTTTATTAATTTTTTAAGTCCCAAATGGATTGATATGTTGGATCATACAGTAAGGGTGGCAGACAGCTTGCGAATGGGAGTTGATTTGACCTTGGGAACTGGCTGGCCTTGGGGGGGGGCGGATGTAAGTCTGGACGATGCTGCCAAACGTCTTTTGGTAAGGAAAGTACAGCTAAAAAAAGGAACATTTTTTTCGGAGACAGTTTCTCCATTCAAAACAGGCGCATTGATATATCCTGTTCAACCCAATATGAAGTCCGTTGATCCAAAAAAAGGAATACCAAAACTTAAAGGGGTTTTTGCCTTTGACACCCATAACAATTTTATTGATCTAAGTAATAAAATCCTCAATGAAAAACTAGAGTGGAAGGCCACAGACAACGACTTCGATCTGTTTTTTGTCTTTGAAGACAGAACAAGGCAAAAGGTAAAAAGGGCGGCTCCGGGAGGGGAAGGATGGGTTTTGGATCACTTTTCTCCTCAGGCATTAAAAAAGTACCTTCAGCTTTTCAGCAGTGCTTTGGAAAAAACCGATGGTAAGATTCGCTCGGTTTTCAACGACAGCTATGAAGTGTATAAAGCAGACTACACCCCCAAATTTTTTGAGGTTTTTGAACATTACCGCGGCTACGATCTCAGGCCATATATGAATCGTCTTTTGGACAGAAATGATAATGAAATCAGTAACCGAATCAGAAGTGATTACAGAGAAACATTGTCTGATTTACTGGTGGAGGGATTCAATCCTGTCTGGAATGAATGGGCGCAAAATATAGGGATAAAAACCAAATATCAAGCCCATGGTTCACCGGGAAATCTAATTGATCTTTATGCTTCTGCAGATATCCCTGAATGTGAAACCTTTGGATCTATGCCCTACAATATTGATGGATTTAGAAGAGTAGAAGGAAATGTTCGAGCTGGAGATTCCGATGTAGCCATGATCAAATTTTCATCCTCTGCAGCACACTTATCCGGGAAAAAACAGGTTTCAGCCGAAACTTTTACTTGGTTGAGAGAACATTTTAGAACTGCTTTATCTCAGTGTAAACCCGAAATAGAGGATTTGTTTCTTAATGGCATCAATCACATCTTTTTACACGGATCAACCTATTCACCCGAATCAGCTCCATGGCCGGGTTGGAAATTTTATGCCTCCATAAATTTTAATGACACCAATCCCATTTGGGAAGATGCGCCCGCCCTATTTGAATACATCAGCCGATCACAGTCATTATTACAACAAGGTCAACCCGACAATGATGTACTAGTCTATTGGCCTGTTCACGACAGTTGGGCGAAATTTAACAAAGGGAATCCTTTGGTTCAATTTGCCATTCATAGCCTCGATACTTGGCTATCGGACACACCCTTTTATAAAGCAACCCATCATTTACTAAAAGAAGGCTATAGTATTGACTACATCTCAGATCGTTTTTTGGAAAAAGTCAATGTTGAAAATGGGGTCATTCAACTGCCTGGAGGAAACTACCGATCAATCGTCGTTCCTACTACCAGACACATGCCCCTTAAAACTTTGAAAAAATTGGTTGCCTTGCGAAAAATGGGAGCATCGGTTGTCTTTTTGGGAAGACCCCAAAGTGTTCCCGGTTTTTTCGAGTATCAAAAAAGGGAACAGTTACTTAAAGCCTTTGCAGAAGAAAAAATCAATAAAGTTTATTCCCTCAATGAAATGGATATTCCGCTAAAGAAAGCGGGGGTAATCAAAGAGGAATTGGTCAAAGAAGGGCTTAAATTCATCCGCAGGGAACACAGGGGCGAAAAGGTTTACTATGTGGTCAATCATACCCCAAACAAAATAGAAGGGTTCCTACCTCTAGGCATCCAATCCAAAGAGGTTTTGATTTTGGATCCATTGACTGGAAAAAGGGGGAAGGCCATTACGGAGCAAAGAGGAGAGATCACCAAAGTAAAACTATCCCTGCCCTCGGGAGGGAGTGTCTTTCTCAAAACTTTCAATAGGGTGAGCACAACAAAATGGAAATACTACAACCCATCAGAGAACTCATATAAAATTGGCGGGAAGTGGGATTTTAAATTGATCAAAGGAGGGCCGGATGATGAATGTTCAAGAAAAATCAATCGCTTAACGTCTTGGACCCATTGGGGTGAAAAAATGGCTGCCTTTTCGGGAACTGCTCAATATGAAATTAAATTTAACAGACCCTCCAAACACAAAGGCCCTTGGTTATTAAAGCTTGGAGATGTTAGGGAAAGCGCAAAGGTCTGGTTAAATGATCAATACCTCGGGAAACTTTGGTCCAATCCATACCAACTCACTATTAATGATTTGAAAAAAAGGAAAAACACCCTTCGCATTTGGGTGACCAACTCGGGCTCTAACCGGATCAAGGCAAAAGAGGTACGAGGCGAAGAGTGGAAAATCTTTTACAACATCAATGTGGTAGGGCTCGATTACCAACCTTTTGATGCCTCAAAACTGGATATTTTAAAAGCCGGCCTTTTAGAAGAACCTCTTTTAACGCCTTTAGAGATTTCTGAATAGAAACTCAATTGAAGTTTATATGAGGTATTTATTTCATTAACACTAATCATATTTTTTTTAGCTTAGTATAAATTGTAAAATCAAGCTAAGAAAAATTATTATTAAGCTATAAAAAATAAACACAATGAATCTGAATCATCCACTGCTTGTATCGGTATGGGTTTTTATCTTTTGCTCTTGTAGTAACCCTTCACAACAAAAGCCTGCAGAAAAGAAACAACCCAATATAATTTTTATTCTTTCCGATGACCAGGCATGGGGGGATTATAGTTTTATGGGGCATCCCCACATTAAAACCCCTAATATAGATCAATTGGCAAAGGAATCCGCTACTTACACCAGGGGGTATGTGACAAGTCCTCTCTGTGGCCCCTCTTTGGCAAGTATCATTACTGGCAAATATGCTTTTCAACATTCTCAAACAGGAAATGATGCAGGAAACTCAAATCGGGATGGAAGTAGGTGGATAAAAAATGGTTATCAAAAAGTCCAACCGAAAAAATCTATTAAGAAAAAACCTGTCAATTACCTATACAGTAAAGAACGAAATGATCTTTTTAATATGATTAAGGAGAAGTTTTATAAAAACAAACTTTTGACAGATTATCTGAAAAGAAAGGGATATCGATCTTTTCAATCAGGAAAATGGTGGCTTGGGTCATGGGAAGAGGGAAAGTTTGATGATGGCATGACTCACGGCGATTACAAAAGAAAAGGAAGGCATGGAGATGAAGGGCTAAAAATTGGTCGTGAGGGATTGGATCCCATCTTTAATTTTATAGATCAAACTCAAAAAGACAATGTTCCATTTTTTGTTTGGTATGCGCCTTTTTTACCTCATACTCCCCATAACCCTCCTGATGCCCTATTGGACAAATACATCAAAGTAGCTCCCAATGAAAGTGTTGCCAAATACTGGGCCATGTGTGGATGGTTGGATCAGACGGTTGGAGATTTGACAAACTACTTAAAAGAAAAATCCTTGGATGAAAACACCTTGGTTGTTTACACCACAGACAACGGTTGGATTCAATCCAAGAAACACAATCGATATGCCCCCCGTTCTAAAAGAGCCCCGCACGAAGGAGGTATACGAACTCCAATAATGTTCAAACATCCCGGAGTTATCAAACCTGAAATGAATCGTTCGACATTAGTCAGTAATATTGATTTAGTTCCTACCGTATTGAGCTTTTTAAACGTGACTGATGAAAAACTGCCTGGGATCAATGTACTGGACAAAGAAAAATTGAATGAAAGGGAAACCCTTTTTATTGAATGCTATAATCACGATATTTTGAATGTAGAAAAACCAACTGAGACAGTTTTGTACAAAGTTGCCTTGAGTCAAAAATGGAAGTTGATGATGCCTAACTCGGATTTGGTTATTAGAGATTTTATAGATCCTCAAGCAAATTACTATGGGTTTTATTCTAACCAGATTCAATTATTTGACTTGGAGCAGGACCCCGAAGAAAAAATAAATTTGGCTGAAAAGCACCCTGAAATAGTAGCAAAAATGAGTCGCCAAATTGAAGAGTGGTGGCAACCATTGGATTGAAAATAAAATTATTAATGGAATGGAATTGAATCAACTGGCCTTTAAAATGTATTTAAAACCTAATTCGGTGGAGGAATATAAAAAACGTCACGAAAGAATTTGGCCGGAGTTAAAAAAACTGCTCAAAGAAACGGGAGTCAAGACTTATCACATTTACCACGATACTGAAACCAACTGTCTTTTCGCATTTCAAGAAACCAATGGAAGTGATTCTCAATCACTGGGTGAAAATCCCATAGTACAAAAATGGTGGGAATTTATGAGCGACTTGATGAAAACCCATCCCGACAATTCACCAAAACAGTTGAACCTAGAAAAAGTTTTCTCTTTATGATGAATAGAATAATAATACTCTTTTTAATTCTAATTTTTTGGTCATGCGACAAAGAAAAATCTGTCCAAAATCCTCCAAATATTATTGTAATCGTAACCGATGACCAAAGGTGGGATGCCATTGGCTATGCCGGAAATGAGATCATCATTACTCCCGAACAAGACCAATTGGCAAGAGAGGGAGCCTATTTTAAAAAAGCTTTTGTTACCACACCAATCTGTGGGGCCAGTCGTGCAACCATCATCACAGGATTATATGAAAGAAAGCACAAATTCACTCTTGGAGGGACCAAATTGGATTCAGTTTACAACCAAGAAAATTATGCCTATGAACTACAAGAAAAAGGATACAAAACTGGTTTTTTTGGTAAACTAGGCATTAAGAATAATGGAGACTTGACCAAATCATTTTCTGAACATGAAGTATTTGATCGGAATAATAAATTTAAAGATCATCGAGGATATTATTACAAAACCATAGAGAAAGAAACCGTTCACCTTACTCGATACACTGGACATAAAGCCCTAAGTTTTATAGAAAATACTGCTAAAAACCAACCCTTTTGTTTGTCCATTAGCTTTAGTGCTCCCCATGCACATGACGGCGCTTGGGAGGGAATTAAAAAACAATATTTCTGGCAAGAAGAATTGGATGGATATTTTAGAGATATGGAAATACCCGGCCCAAAAAATGCTTCAGACCAAAGATTTGATGCCCTACCCAAAGGGGTTAGAGATGGGTTTAACAGAACCCGTTGGTATTGGCGCTATGATACGCCCGATCGTTATCAAGAAAGTCTTAAAGGCTATTACAGAATGATTGGTGGGGTAGACAATGAACTGGGAAAAATAAGAAAATTGCTCAAAACCAAAGGTATCGAAGACAATACCATCATCATTTGGATGGGGGACAATGGTTACTTTTTAGGAGAAAGACAAATAGCTGGGAAGTGGTTAATGTATGATAATTCGGTCAGGGTACCATTGATCATTTTTGATCCTCGGGTCAACAAACACTTCGATGTGCGGGACATGGTGGCCAATGTAGATTTAGCGGCAACCATTTTGGATTTTGCAGGGATAAATTCTAAACTTAAAACCCATGGCAACTCTTTAGTTCCTTATGTAAGGACCGGGAAATCTCCCTTTAAAAGAGAAGAATTACTTATCGAACATTTATGGGATAAAAAATCCATTCCTTCCAGTGAAGGAATCAGAACCGAAAAATGGAAATTTATGAGGTACAGAGACATTGAAGCCCAAGACGAACTCTATGATCTGATATATGATCCACAAGAACTTAACAATCTATCGAATCATCCCGACTATGCAAATGTAGTTCTAGAAATGAGGGAAAATCTCGACCGGAAAATTGTGAAATATGCCCAATAAGTCAGTTCGCTACAAAAGAAAAATTATATTTCCCGGATCCCAAAACTAACTTTGTCTTTTCGTTATCTTCTTTCTGACTTAAAATTTTAGAGGCCAGATTTGAGTTGTTAAGTTTCCAGCTCCCTTGCATCGGTTTATTGAGTATAAGATCTGAGGAAGTGTTGGCAGGTATTTCAAGGCTCAATTGTAGTTTTCCTTTATTCCTGGTCCATGCTATCTGAATTTTTCCATAATTGGAATCAAAACTTCCTTTAACGTAATCAAAGTTTTTATCAAAAAGTGGTTGGATTTTATAACGTTTGTAGCCTGGAAATTTCTCGTTGATTTTTAGCCCCATTAAATTGGCATACATCCACTCACCTATAGCGCCATAGGCGTAGTGATTGAAAGAGTTCATGCTGGGATACTGAAAACTCCCGTCGGGCTTAATTCCATTCCATCGCTCCCAAATCGTAGTGGCACCTTTGGTGACAGGGTATAACCATGAGGGGTATTCTGCTCGTAGCATTAATTTTACAGCTTCTTCTTTTTTTCCGTTATCCGACAATACATGACAAAGGAAAGGGGTCCCCAAAAACCCAGTGGTGAGGTGACCATAGTCATTAATATTATCGACAAGTCTCTCTAAAGCAATTTTATTATTTTCCTTAGAAAGTAATTGGAATTGCAAAGCCAAAACATAAGCAGTTTGCGAATCAGAAATCAACATTCCATTTTTAGTCACGAATTCATCGTTAAACGCTTTAACCAATTTTGCATAGAGATCGGTATATTTTTTAATATCATCGTTATAACCCAAAACTTCTGCAGACTTAATTAACAATTGAGTAGAATAACAATAAAAAGCCTGGGCAATCAATTTTTTACTAGTCACAGCAGATCTACCGGAATTGTCGTCATCCCTTGAGAAAAACAACCAATCTCCCCAGTGGTCCTCTTTTATATATAAATGATTTTCTGAGTTTTGAGTCATAAAATCAATCCATTTTACCATGCTTATGTACTGGCGCTCTAGGGTTTTTGTATCGCCATAAATCAAATAAGAATGCCAAGGAATAATTGTCGCTGCATCTGCCCATCCGGTTCTTCCAAAATTCCCTTTGAGATCTTTTGAATCATTGAGACCTAAATAATTGTTATGTGGAACAACTCCGGGGACGGCTCCATCAGGTCTTTGGTCATAAGTCAAATCGATCAACCACTTATCAAAGAAGTTTTTGACATCCATGTTGAATCCGGCTGTACTAAAAAACGCCTGTGCATCTCCTGTCCATCCCAGCCTTTCGTCCCTTTGCGGACAATCTGTAGGAACATCGAGGAAATTTCCCCTCTGACCCCATTGAATATTTTCTTGAAGCTGATTGATCAATTCATTAGAAGTCGTAAAATGACCCGTAAATTCCATGTCCGAATAAAGTGCAACAGCCTTAAAGTTGTCAATATTTATTTTATCCATTCCATCAACTTTTAAATATCTAAATCCTTGAAAAGTAAAAGTGGGGTGATAAATTTGATCTGTTTTCCCATTAAGTATAAAGGTGTTTTTTTGCTTGGCAGCCCTGAGGTTGGTAGTGTAAAATTCTCCCTCCTTGTCAAGAACCTCAGCATGATAAAGGCTAACCTCCGAACCCTTTGGTAGTTTCGATTTAAACTCTACCCATCCCACGAGGTTTTGACCAAAATCAATCACCTTGTCCCCTGATGGAGTAATGATCAGTTCTTTAGCATCGAGAACTTCTCTTTTTTTGATCATTTCATTTCTAGTGTGGTCTAGCTTACCTGAATAGCTGGATATAGACTGAGCTTTTTTTGAATTTGTATTATTCTTTTTAGGGTTTGACCAATTTAAATCAGATAAATTGAAATCTGAAAATTCGCCATTGTATATCGATGAACTCTGAATGGCGCCAAAGTGATAATTCCAGTTTTTATCATTAATGATGCTTTTCTTTGTACCATCCTGAAAGTTTATTACAAGTTCTGCAATAAATGATATTTCATCACCATAATCCGTTTTTCTCTTTCCTCTATTGGGTCTAAAATTTCTATACCATCCATCTGCAAGAATTACTCCTAGTCTATTGTCACCTGATAATATCATATCTTTAACATCATATGCTTGGTATTGAATTCTATTGTTATACGAAGTCCATCCAGGAGTTAAATAAGACTTCCCTACCCTTTTACCGTTGATGTGTGCCTCATAAATACCCCTAGAGGTGATAAATAAATTGGCTGATGTTATTTGATTACCAACAACAAAATCATTTGTAAAATAAGGGCTTTTCGGGTCCTTTTTGTCATCATTATTGACACCTATCCAATCTGACTTCCATTGCTTTTCATTCATCAAACCTGTTGTCCAAGAGCTAATATTGCTCTGTTTAGGTCTTTTGGATTGATTTGTCCAAACCTTTACAGTCCAATAATACTTGGTTGCATATTCGAGTGATTTTCCCTGATACTTCACATAAACAGACTCCGAAGAATTGACTTTACCCGAATCCCAGAGTAAACTTTTATCTGAAAAGGTTCTATCTGTTGCTACAAATACTTGATAATGGGTTTGGTTTAAATTATAATCTTCGGATTTAATGATCCATGAGAAATCAGGGTTTTTACTGTCTAATCCCAAAGGATTAATGAGTTTGTCCACCTCCAATTCGGTAATGGTTGTTTTTTGAGCTTGAACTGAAAGAAGGAATAAAAAAATTAAAATTGAATAGATAAAGCGCATTTTATAAATTGATTTTCTTAATTAAATTTTAAGTCTGGTTCGGACATAAGTTAGTAAATTAATTTTATCCTGCTATTAATAACTCATAACTGGTTTAGTGAAATATTCAAAATTAATTTTTTTTAGTAACCAACTGTGCAGCGCCTAATGCACATGCAAAGGAGGCTGGTTTAGCTTTGATTTTTTGATGAGGAAATTGTTTACTTAAAATTTTGATAAAAATTTTATTGTCCGAAAAACCTCCATCTATATAAATCTTTTTGGGCAAGCTTTCACAGATAACAGCTATTTTGTTTTTAAGTAAATCAATCAACTCTATCATCAGTTGATAATAAGCCGTTTCAAAATTTGAAAAATCCAGATCATCTTGGGGTGGAGCATGGCTATTATCGAGGTATTTCCAGTGAAAGAATTTTTTTGACTTTTTGAGTCCTTCCTCCATGATCTGTTCCTTCCATTCGAGAAATGGGTGATACGGTTTTGGTTGATTGAAGTATTGAATCAATTTTTCAACTTTCAATCGGTATTCTTCTCCCATAAAAAGACGAGATGTTTTTACAGGAGATCCGTCGATTTTCATGTAGGCCGTGGCACCAGCTTCAATCTGTTTTTTATCAAAAAGAAAAGAATCACTGGAAAAGGGATTAAAATTAATGCACCAAGTTCCTGTTGACAAGAGGATAAAAGACTCCTTACCCTTTAAAAGGTAGGTTAGTAATGCCGAAGAGCTATCGTGAATCCCAATACCAAAAGTGATTTTTCTACCTCCAATATTTTTGATTACAGTTGTTTGAGTCTCAACAATCGGAGGAAAAAGTCGATCCAACCCCTCTGCTTTCACCCATTGATGATAGTCTTTTTTTTCGTAATCCCAAAGGTCAGTATGACAACCTATGCTTGTGAATTCTGAGTGCATCTCCCCTGTAAAAACATAACTTAGATACTGCGGTAAGTGCAAGCTTTTATAGATTTTTTTGAAAACATCTGAATGTTTGTGTTTTAACCAATAAAGCTGTTTACCCGAGTTGAGTAAATTCAAATTTTTGGAACCAGTCTGGGTTGCAAAAAGAAACTCAGGTCCATAGTCTAAGTAAAAAGGTTCAAAAGTATCGGCCTCCACCGGCTTATGATAATCGTAAACCGGAGCAACCACCTCACCCTTTTCATCCAGATGTACCAAAGTAGCTCCGAATCCGGAAAAGCTTACTTTGTCAATTTCAAAAGTTTCGGACAATAGTAAAGTTTTAAAGCTTTCCTTCATCCATGATACAATTCTAACGATATTCTCAGCAATGTGTCCTTCCTCATCTTCTATTTTGGGAAGGGTCACTTTTTCACTGGCTAAGATTTTGAAGTTAGTGTCGAATACAAAAAATTTTTGATTGGTCTTGCCTACATCAAAAACTAAACAACATTTTGTTTTCATTACAATCCAGTTGATTTAGAATCATGCCCTCGAGCCGCCATCAACTGATTGCGAATGTCAAGAGAACGATAAGCTCCAAGGGCATCTATCGCACCACCTCTTCTGTAGATTGATTCTTTGACCAATGGTCTAACATCGATTCTAAAGGCTTCTTGTAATATTGATTGTGCGGCTGCAACATCATTTTGTGACTGAGTAGCTTTAAGTCTATCATAGTCCACCAATAAGGCTCTGGCATAGGCAATTTTGATGCTTTCAACTGACTGTAATAAATCCTCCATGGGGTCTTTGAGGTTGTGACTGGCATCAATCATCCAAGACAATTCAGGGTTAGAGGTTTCTCTCATTCCTTGCACCAGCTCACAAAAAATCAAGAATAATTGATAGGGTTTAATTGCTCCCACTGTAAGGTCATCATCTCCATATTTACTGTCGTTAAAATGAAAGCCTCCCAGTTTGTTTAAATGCATTAATAAGGCCACGATTTGCTCAATATTAGTATTGGGGAGGTGATGCCCCAAGTCAACCAAAGTAGTTGCTTGATCCCCTAGTTTTGATGCCAATAGATGCGATGTACCCCAATCGGGAATGACCATAGAATAAAAATTAGGCTCAAAGGGTTTGTACTCGATCAACAGCTTCCAATCCGAAGGTAAGTGGTCATAAATTTCCTCCAAGGATTCCAATGTTCGTTGAAATGCTCCCCGAAAACTGTGCTGTCCCGCAAATGAAGAACCATCAGCCAACCAAACCGTCAGGGCCTTAGAACCAAGTTGAATTCCATGGTCAATAACTTCTTTGTTGTGTCGAATGGCTTCTTTTCTCACTCCTACATCCACATGACATAGTGAACCGAACTTGTATGAATGATTACTATCAATTTGATCTTGAAAAGTATTAGAATTGACAGCATCAAACTTAATGTCCAATCCATTAGCTAAATTCTCGATGGCCTTGTAATTTTTTGGAATATCCCAAGGAATATGAAGGCTGATTGCACCACTGGACTGATTCAAGGCATGAATAATCCCAACGTCTTTGATTTTGTCCTCCAAAGTAGAGGGCTCTCCTCCTTGAGGAAATCTGCCAAAACGTGTTCCTCCTGTCCCCAAGGCCCAACTTGGAATAGCTATTTGAAAGGCGCCAATTTGATCTAGCAAAGTATCTGTATCCAATCCTTTTTGGATTAATTTCTTTACCAAGAAATCCCAATCTCTTTGGTGTTCTAACAACATGACTTCGTTTAAGGATTTTAGTTTCTTTCGATCGAACATAATTTTATATTTATCTTACAAAGGCATTTGCCACACCCCCATCAACATTAATGATATTTCCCGTACTCTTATCTAAAATTGCCAAAAAAGCAAAAACTCCGTTGGCAATATCTTCAGGTCTAATGATTTGATGCAAAAGATTTCTTTTGGCATAAAATTCGGGCAGCTCTTCAACAGAAATACCATAGGCTTTAGCACGGCCTTCTGCCCAGTCACCTTCCCAAATTTTACTCCCTAAAATAACTCCGTCAGGATTCACTGTATTGACTCTGATTTGATGAGGTGCCAGTTCTGTGGCCAATAGTCTTGACAAATGCATTTGAGCAGCTTTAGCAGTTCCATAACCTGAATTATTCGGCCCAGAAACCAAACCATTTTTACTAACTATATTTATAATACTTCCACCAATATTCTGTTTCTTTATAACATGGGCTGCCACTTTGGAAAGTAGAAATTGGCCTTTGACTAAAACATCTTGAAGTAAATTCCAATCTCCCTCACTAGTATCTGCAAGAGACTTTGATATGGCCAAACCTGCACTATGCACAACAATGTCCAAACCTCCAAATTGCAAACTAGTCTTTTGAACGGCTGCTTCAATACTATCAGCACTCGTTACATCACAATGACAACCTATGGCTTGATCTGTACTGTATTTTTGAGTTGCATCCTGAAGATATTCCTCTGAGATATCTGTAAATACAACATTGGCCCCTTCAGAAATAAGCTTTTCAGATATAGCCCTACCAATTCCCCCACCAGACCCGGTTACCAGAGCAACTTTTCTCGACAGAGGTTTTTCTTTTGGTTGACGTTGTAATTTTGCTTCTTCCAACAACCAATATTCTATATCAAAGGCTTCTTGACGGGGAAGTGAGGTGTATTTGGAAATGGCTTCTGCTCCTCTCATTACATTAATAGCATTGATGTAAAATTCACTAGCTACCCTTGCCGTTTGTTTGTTTTTGGCAAATGTAAACATACCCACTCCGGGATATAAAATTACCACAGGGTTTGCATCCCTTATGGCAGGGCTTTCGGGGTGCTTACAAGATTCGTAATAATCATTATAGTCCTTGCGGTACTGATCAAATGAATCAGAAATTTTATCCAAAACAGAGTGTTCGTCAGAAAGATCTTCATCAGCAGAAAGGTTCAATATTAGAGGCTTTATTTTTGTTCTTAAGAAATGATCGGGGCAGGATGTTCCCATAGGAGCCAGTCGCTCTAGATCATTAGAATTGATGTATTCTAAGACTTTATCATTATCAATGAAATGACCAATCATAGCATTTTCTGAAGAACACAAACCTCTTAAAACAGGTGCCAATTGAGCTGCTTTAGCTTTCCTGTTTTCTTTCGTCAAACTATCGATTTTTTGTCCTCCAAAAACATTTCCTTTTTTAGTGATTTGATCTTCGATGTATTGAGAGGCAGTTTCGATAACCTCGAGACTGTTGATGTATGAGTCATAGGATGTCTCTCCCCAAGTAAATACGCCATGACTGCCCAAAACTATCCCTCTAATATCTGCGTTTTTATTCAAGCAGGCCTCCAATTGCAAACCGAGATCAAAACCGGGACGTTGCCAAGGCACCCACCCCATACTATCTCCCCATATTTCTTTGGTGATTTTTTCGCTTTCTTCTGCCGCTGCAATGGCAATTAAAGCATCAGGATGTAAATGGTCGATATGTTTAAATGGAAGTAATCCGTGGAGTGGTGTGTCTATGGAAGGAGCCCTACTGTCTAGATCATATATACAATGGTTGAAAAGTGCGACCATTTCATCTTCATGTGCCAAACCGCGATAAACTTTTTTAAGATCATGAAGCCTTTGATTGTATAACCCTGCAATACCATCACGTTTGAGGGTACCAATGTCCCCTCCTGAACCCTTAATCCACATTACCTCTACCTCATCATTGGTAATGGGATCTTTTTCAATAGTTTTACAACTAGTATTTCCTCCACCAAAATTGGTAATTCTTAAATCCGCCCCTAGTAGATTTGAACGATACAAAAAGAGGGCAACTTGATCATCTCCAAGTTCATTTGCTTTTTTTTCATCCCACAAATAGTCGACGTATTTATAATTATTCATATTTTTCATTAATAAATTAATAATTTGGTTTAATACCTACTTTAAGTCATCAAATTAACATAATAAATGAAAGTAAAAAAAACAAATTCAGAATTTGAAAGGGAGGCCGTCCCAAAAAGTAAATTAAAGAGCTGGAAAAGTTTTCTGGGAATGTATGCTGGTGAACACGCAGCAGGTACAGAATTTATGATTGGACCACTTTTCCTTACCGTGGGAGTTAGCGCCTTTGACTTACTTGGTGGCCTGTTTTTGGGGAATTTGATGGCAGTTTTGTCTTGGCGATTCATCACAGCCAATATCGCAGTAAAAGAACGCTTTACGCTTTATTTTAAATTGGAAAAAATTTCAGGGAAAAAATTGGTGAGTTTCTATAATGTCGCCAATGGTATTCTGTTTTGTTTTTTGGCGGGATCAATGATTACAGTATCCGCAACAGCTGTCGGCGTCCCTACTGGTATGGAAATGCCTCAGCTCTCCGATATTATGCCCAATAGTATGACTTGGGTCATCGTAGTAATAATCATTGGAGGATTGACCACATGGATTGCCGCCAAAGGATATGGCATGGTTTCCAAGGCGGCAAACTGGATGTCTCCCATAATTGTCTTGGCTTTTTTAGCCTGCGGAGTGGCGGCCGCCAACAAACTGGAGATTAAAAATTTTTCTGATTTTATTGCTGTTTGGGGCAAAGGGTCGGATCCCTTTCCCGGACAAATAAAATATACCTTTTGGCACGTTTTTCTATGGTCATGGTTTTGTAATGCCGCAATGCACATCGGTATGTCAGACCTGTCGGTATTCCGATACGCCAAATCTCCGACCTCAGGTTGGACTAGCGCTGCCGGGATGTATGTAGGTCACTATATGGCCTGGATTGCAGCCTGTTTGTTGTATGCCGTGTATTTAAAATCACCAGAGGCTGCAACCTTTTTAGCAAAAGGAGCTGCCCCTCCTGTCGCTCCCGGACCACTGGCCTACAACGCAATTGGTTGGTTTGGAATTGTTGCAGTAATCTTAGCCGGTTGGACGACTGCCAATCCCACCATTTATAGATCGGGTTTGGCTTTTCAAGCAATTCTTCCAAAATGGTCCATTACTCAGGCTACTGTTCTAGCTGGTTCTGTGGCAACACTCGCTGGTATTTTCCCTGCCTTCGCCATGAAACTTCTGGGTTTTGTTGCTTTATATGGTTTTATACTCGCACCAGTGGGTGCTGTTATAGTTTTTGAAAATTATTTTGCTGATAGATATGGGGTGATCAAAAACTACGCTGAAAAAAAAGAAATTGGTTTTAACCAATCCGTTTTTTTTGCATGGCTTATCAGTTTTGTAATCTTTTTTGGGTGGTCAGAAACCCAAGGAGTATTCCTCTCTTTTTTAACACTTCCTGCTTGGCTATGCTGTGGAATGCTTTTTATTATCTTTAGTAAAATTAATCAGAAAAAATAATTCAATCTCTTTTGTCAAAACCAATTCAATACAATCCCCTTTACCCTTCGATTGAAGACCTAAAAGCAAAAGCCAAAAAAAGAATTCCCAAATTCGCCTTTGAGTATTTGGATGGGGGTTGCAATGAAGATATCAATTTACACAAAAACACCCACGAGCTTCGGAAAGTAGAAATGAAGCCCCGCTATTTGGTTCCCTTCAATGGAACTACTCTAAAAACAGATTTGTTTGGACATGAGTACGATGCCCCTTTTGGAGTTTCTCCAATAGGCTTACAGGGATTGATGTGGCCCAGATCCCCAGAGATTTTGGCCAAGGCAGCTTTTGAACACAATATTCCATTTGTTCTCAGCACTGTTACCACAGCCAGCATAGAGACTATAGCTGAAATTACAGAAGGTAAAGCTTGGTTCCAGCTCTATCATCCTGCTGAAGAGAAAGTGACTAAAGACCTCGTCAAAAGAATTGATGCAGTAAAGTGTCCCGTCTTGGTAATTCTCTCTGATGTTCCATCTTTTGGGTATCGCCCCAGAGACATCCGAAACGGATTGTCTATGCCGCCCAGAATGACTCTCCAAAATATAATTCGCGTAATTAAACGTCCTGAATGGGCATTAAAAACATTAATCAACGGACAACCTAATTTTGAAGTACTAAAGCCTTATATGCCGAAAAACCTCAACTTGAGTCAACTGGGAAAATTCATGAATACCACTTTTGAAGGCCGTCTTAATGAGGAAAAAGTAAAAAAGTTACGTGATTTGTGGAAGGGTAAATTGGTAATCAAAGGTGTAGAGTCTGAGGCAGATGTTGAAACTGCCATTCGATTGGGTTTGGACGGTATAATCATTTCAAATCATGGGGGGAGACAGGTAGATATGGGACAGGCTACTATTACTTCCTTACAAACCATTGCCCCTAAGTATAAAGACCAAATCAAAATTATGATGGACAGTGGTATTCGAGGTGGCGCTGATATAGGTAGAGCACTTTCATCGGGAGCAGATTTTACTTTCCTGGGAAGAAGTTTTATGTATGGCGTATCGGCATTGGGAAAAAAGGGAGGAGATCATACAATCTCCATTCTCAAGGCACAGTTGAAACAAGTGATGGAACAGATGTGCTGTGAAAACACTAAAGATCTTACTAAGAGGCTGATTAGATAATAAAAAAAAGCAAAAGGAATAGCTTTGGTTACCCTACCTTATATCGATTTAATAAGTCCATATTCAGATCAAAGCCAATCCCAGGTGTATCGGGAACCGTTACATATCCATCGCTATCCAGTTTTAATTTAGGAAAAAATAGCTCTTTTCGAAGTTCGTCAACTTCAGGTGGATAATACTCGAGTAATTCCCCGTTCGAAACAGCAGCTACCAATGCTAATTGCAACTCTTGACATCCATGGGGTGCGATATTCAAACCCTTTTCTTCAGCCAGTTTTGCAACCGCCAAAGCCACATCATAACCAGGACAAATAGTAGCATCCACATTGAGCATGCTTGCACCCTTATTTTCTATAAGAGTTTCAAAATCGGCCAGTGTATAATAATTTTCTCCAGTGGCAATGGTCAAAGAGGTTGAGGCGTTTAGAGTTTTGTGAGCCTTAAAATCATGTATAGCCAAAGGTTCTTCAAACCAATATACATTATAGTTTTCCATTTCTTTGGCATATTCTAGGGCAGAAGGTAAATCAAATGCACAATTGGCATCTACGAGTAAATCAATCTCTGGTCCAATTGCATTTCTAGCTGCTTCGACGCGCTTCATATCCATGGCGATTCCGATAGCGGGATCACCAATCTTAATTTTAACGGCAGTTGCATTTAGTTTATTCACATTGTAAAGTAGTTCCTCCTGTAAGTCCTCCAGTCCTTTATCTTTTGCATAGTATCCGCCGGCAATATAGGCCCTTACTCTTTTCTGAAAACCTCCCAGAAGACTGTGAATTGATTTTCCTTCTACTTTTCCTTTTATGTCCCAGCAAGCAATAATTATTGCAGCCAAAACCTGAGTATGCAGTCCTGCAGAACCTAAAATTTTATTTTGCTTTTCCCCTAATTTGACGGTTAATTTTTCCGTTTCTAGAGGGTTTTCTCCAATCAAAAAAGACTTGTAATAGTCCACAAAAAGCTTTGAAAAATTATTAGGTCGAACGGCTGCTGTTCCCCCATTCCATCCTATTCCATGAATTCCCTGATCGGTATATTCGGTTACTTTATGGAGTCGGCCTGGACCATAAAAATGCATACCATTCCATATCCCCGGTCTTTCCCATTCAAATGACTCACTGGTGACTTGTGTGATTTTAATCGCCATAAAGTGTGATTTAAATTCTAAATTAATTCTTCGGGAAATTGGTCTGGTACCAAATCCCACAATATCGGCAAAAGAAAGTAAACCATTATGGTAATGATAAGGATTGATGTAATGTTCAATAAAAATCCTTTTTTGACCATATCGGGAATTTTCAAATAGCCCGAACCAAAAACTACAGCGTTTGGTGGTGTAGCAACCGGCAGCATAAACGCACATGAAGCAGATACAGAGGCCGCAACCATCAATACAAAGGGATGCAAATCAAATTCAAGACAAATGGGAGCCAAGATGGGGAGCATCATGGCAATAGTTGCCATATTTGAGGAAATCTCTGTTAAAAAATTAACCAGAGTTACCAATAGAATTAGTAAAAGAAAGAGATTCATTGTTCCAAAATCGGAAATTTGATTACCAACCCATACAGACAATCCGCTGCTGTCCACTGCTTTGGCAAAAGACATACCGGAACCCAACAACAATAATATGCCCCAAGGTAAATTAATTGTATCCTTCCATTTCAGGATTTTTTCCTTCTTATCTTTTGAATTTATTATGAATAAAAGGGTTGCAAAAAACATAGCAATTATGGTATCGTCAATATTGGGGAAAATATTTTTCAGTAAAAAATTCTTTGATATCCAACAGATGGCTGCTGCTATAAAGACAAAACTTACCACTTTTTGTTCATAAGTAAAACTGCCCATCCTCTGCCTCAATTTTGAAATTTTTTCCCTACCTCCTGGAAAACCAATTTCTTTAAAAGAAAAAGCGATTCTGGTCAAATAATACCATGAAAAGAAGAGTAATATGATTGAAAGTGGAAAGCCAAAAATAAACCAATCAATAAATGATATCTCATAACCATAGATTTGAGAAATGGCACCAGCCATAACCATATTTGTTGGAGTACCGATCAGTGTAGATATTCCTCCAATGGATGCACTGTAGGCAATCGAAAGCATTAACGCCTTCGCAAAAGTATTGCGTTCATCCACATTAACCTTTGAATTGTCCTTTAATTGCTTAATGATCACTATGCCAATGGGCAGCATCATAACCGACGTGGCAGTATTGGAAATCCACATTGAAAGAAAGGCTGTGGCGAGCATAAAGCCCAAAATAATTTTTTTGATATCCGTTCCTATTAAATAAATGATATTGAGCGCAATACGCTTGTGTAAATTCCATTTTTCGATGGCAATAGCAATCATGAATCCACCCATGGTAAGGAAAACTAGCTTATGCCCGTAGGATGCAGTGGTATCAGCCAATTCCATCCCGCCTGTAAGAGGAAATAGAATAATAGGAAGCAGGGCCGTCACTGAAATTGGAAGGGCTTCAGAAATCCACCAAATGGAAATCCAAAGTGATGAGGCTAAAACCGCTTTAGAAGCAGCATTTAAATCCGGTGGATTAAAAATAAAAAGGGTCAGAAAAAATACAGTCGGCCCCAAGTAAAGTCCAATTTTATTAGAAGACATAGCAGCTGTTTTTTTCAAAATGAAGAGGGTATATAACTTTAACTTTTTTCAAATGAACAAAAAAATTCTCAACAAAAACAGTTTTGACTTATCATTAGATATTAACTAATATTTTATTTCCCCGATTTTGGA
>MDSV01178627.1_pt1 | contig 58104 bp, 50 predicted proteins | sample 810851 | NCBI WGS metagenome assembly MDSV01 (sample SAMN05326640, study PRJNA326480) | marine metagenome | isolation source: seawater | place: Atlantic Ocean: North East | collected 2012
CCATGGGTACGTGCAGGGCACGGCACCACAGCCCATGTCAGGAAATCCTGGTGGTTTTGGTGGCGTATTGGGCGATGGTATTTGCCGGACTCTCAAACGACGTAGCGGAGGTTATCCAGAACGTTGCAATAAGAATAATAATGGTGCTTGTGATTCTTCTGGCGATGGGATCACGAGTGCAAACATAACCGAAACTTCCAAGTAATAAGAGTAGTGGTAGTGGGTAAAGAGTGATACCAAATATATTAGCGGATGATTGTGATAGCCATGCTAGAAGGGCAAGTGGGGCTAGTATTGCTTTATCTAAGCTGGCATATGATTGCTCTTGCATAGCAATGCCGCCATATTCCTGCACAATATTTAACATAGGGGCAATAAGCAAATAGCCAACTGATATGCCAAGTGCTGCGATACCAGCTCTTCTGGCTAAAGGGTGTGGGAAATAAAAGCCACCCCACTTAGGAGGGATGCTAATTAGCCCCAATAAACAGCTGGCACAAATGAGTGCCGATGGAGGAAAAAAAGCAAGGCCAATAAACGAAGCGTAAATGAGTAGCATAGGCCGATTGCTCGTAATGCCAAGTAGTGTAAGTGCAATAACAGGAAGAGCAAATGCGTGTGGTAGGCTACTAACCATAAAGCCAAAAAATGTATCTGCGGCTATGGTGATAATAAAGACGGTAATTAAGCCTGCATAACCGGCAACATGACGAGCAGCAAGTGCCATAGTGACGCTATACCAGGTCATAAGTATATAAGGCAGGATTTTACTAAATACAATTGGATCAATGATGCTTGATGATAATTGGAATAACAGTTGATAGCCAAATGGGAGGTAGATGTCGCGATGAATTGATCCTAGGTAGTCGTTATTGGCAAAAATAGTATTATCATAATAATGGAACAATGCAGGTAAAAACTGACTGGCGTCGGTGTTAAAGATCCATTGATCCATGGTGTAATATAGGTGGGGTGCATAATATCCATATACAGCCACCATTACCATCATGATTAATGCTGAGCGTTGTAGCCATATAAGATGTTTGCTGGATAATTGGTGCATTATTTGTCCTCTCTAATGCAAATATCTACTGTCAAAAGTCATCTGTATCTACCAAAAATAGGTCAATTGATAGAGATTTTCAACCTAATTTCTTTTTATTATTAGTTGGTTGAGTGAGGCATGTAATGTTGCAATGTGGTTTAATGGTAGTGAAGTGCGTATTTTACCTGCTATTGGTGGAAATATATTCAACTTTACTGGTGCTGCTTACAATCTTGATGGTGAAGTTGTTGTTGAGCTAGAAAAAGAATAAATCGGCATGATTATTCTTATCTTGCAAAAATCATAAAAAAGGTATATATTGCACATCAATATTTTATACCTTGTTAAAAGGTAGGCGCAAAACGCCTACCTTTTGTTTTATCTAAGACCCTATAGGAATGAATAATAGATGGTTGAATTAGCGATTGTAGGCAATAACTTTGAAAAGCATTTATGGACGACAATAGAGCCGTCTATGCTTCGCTTGGGGTATGAAGTAGTCCGCATCAAATGGATGGAGCAAGGAAAGCGTAATACATTGCAGGTTATGCTAGATTGTGCTGATGGTAGAAATATTAATATTGACGATTGTGAGCGTGCGAGTAAGCAGTTATCTGCATTATTAGATGTAGAGGATGTCATTGAAAAGCAATATGATCTGGAAGTGAGTTCTCCTGGTATTGATCGTCCCCTTACGCGTCCTAAAGACTTTGAGCGTTTTGCTCCTGCAGAAGTGAAGATAGAATTAACCATACCTGTAAATGGCCAAAAGCGTTTTAGAGGTATGTTGTTAGGTATTACGGATGACAATCAGGTTCGTATCATACCAAATGTGGTAACCCTAAGTGAACACAATACTGAAGAAGAAATCATATTCCCATTTAGTAATATACTTAAGGCTAAACTGGTCCTGAACGATGACTTGCTTGCAAAGCATGAGCAGTCGTAAGGTTGTAGTATAATTTAATTTTAGTGACACTAAACTTAACGTCAAAAGAAAAAGGAAAACGTTATGGCAGCTGTGAAAAATTTTGGAAGTGTTGAGATAATTCAAATTGCTGATGCGGTAGCTCGTGAGAAAAATATTGATAGGCAGCTTATTGTGGATGCTATGGAGAACTCAATAGCAATTGCAGCGCGCAAGAAATATGGACATGATAAAAATATTACCGCTAGTATTAACCCAAAAAGTGGTGAAATAAGCTTACTTAGAAATCGTGAAGTTGTTGCAGATGATTATGAAACTGCTGAAGAAAGTGAAGATGAGATTTCAAATGAGGAAAGTGCTGATCAAGAAATACGCCTAACAGACTCACAAATTATTCGTCTTACTGAAGCTAAGCTTAAAAAAGAAGATGCCGTGATTGGTGATATATTAAGCGAATCTCTTCCGCCAATTGATTTAGGTCGTGTGGCTGCACAAACTGCGAAGCAAGTTATTGTACAAAAAGTACGTGATGCTGAAAGAGAACGGCAACATGAAGACTTTAAAGGCCGTGTTGGTGAAGTGGTTCACGGTACGGTTAAGCGTGTAGAGTTTGGCAATGTGATTGTTGATTTGGGTAATGCTGAAGCTATTATTGAGCGCCCACAGCTCATCAAAGGCGAGAGTTTTAGAGTAAATGAACGTGTTCGTGCGTACCTGAAAGAAGTTCGTCGCGAATTAAAAGGCCCACAGATCTTTCTATCGCGTACAGCGCCCGAATTTATGGCAAAACTATTCACACAAGAAGTTCCAGAAATATATGATGGCATCATTGAAATAAAAGGTGTAGCTCGTGAGCCAGGTTCGCGTGCGAAAATTGCTGTATACTCAAATGATCCTAGTATTGATCCTATTGGTTCGTGTGTGGGTGTTCGTGGATCACGTGTCCAGGCAGTGATTTCAGAACTACAGGGTGAAAAAATTGATATTGTACAATGGTCTTCTGATCCAGCAACTTTCTTAGTGAATGCTCTTTCGCAGACAGAAGTTACCAAAGTTGTTATTGATGAAGATAGCGACCGTATTGAGGTTGTTGTGCCAGATGATCAATTAAGTCTTGCTATTGGAAGGCGCGGACAAAATGTTAGGCTTGCTTCTGAGCTTATTGGTTGGCAAATTGATATTATGACCGAAGAAGATGAATCGACGCGTCGTAACGAAGATTTCAACCGAGTTTCTTCATTATTTATAGAAGCGCTTAACATTGAAGAAATTATTGCACATTTACTAGTTTCTGAAGGATTCTTCTCGGTAGAAGAGGTGGCTTATGTTGAGCCAAGTGAACTTGCTGCGGTTGAAGGCTTTGATGACGATATTGTATCAGAACTACAAGCACGTGCTGTGGAATATTTAAATATTCAGCAAGAGAAAATAGAAGCTGCCTTTAAAGAATATGGGGTAGCCGATGACCTGGCGAGTTTTGAAGGTCTTGAGCCTGAGGTAATAGTACAATTAGCCCAAAAAGGTATTACAACATTAGATGATGTTGCTGATCTTTCGCATGATGAGTTTGTTGAATTACTTCCAGATTCTGGTCTTACCGATGAGCAAATTAATGACGCTATTATGGAAGCACGCGGACATTGGTTTGAGAATGAAGAAGATGCTGTTGATCAACAAGAACAGGATAAGAATGCCCAAGAAGCCTCCTAAAGAACATATTTGCGTGCTTAGCAATAAGCAACTTCCCCAGGCTGAGATGGTGCGTTTTGTGTGCGATGATCAGTCAAGGGTGGTGCCTGATATTGCCTGTAAGCTACCAGGTGAAGGGGTATGGCTGCAGGCATGCAAGGATGTTGTACGTCAAGCCGTGGCTGAAGGGGTTTTTGAAAAACATTTTGGTCAATGCGTGGTGTCTCCAACACTTGAAAAAGATGTGGGTGCTCATTTAACAAAACAAGCACTAGGAAGTTTTTCGTTGGCCAGAAAAATGGGAAAGCTTGTTTCCGGTTTTACGAAGGTGCAACAATGTTTGGCTAGTCAACCTGTTGCTTGTTTGATACAGGCCAGTGATGTAGCGCAAGGTTCTAAGGAAAAATTACGATTTAATGGTAGCTCCGTGCCGGTATTTGATATATGTAATAGCATGGAGTTGGCCAAGGTCACTAAGGCTTCCAGGCAAATGTTTATGGCGCTGCTTGATTCTGAGGATACACAAAGATTGTTACCTTCGGTTTTAAAGGCTCAGCGTTATAATTTGGGTGGGTGTTAATTAATTATTTAGTAAGGTACGTGTGACGATATGACTGAGAGCAAAGATAAAGAAAAAAAATCTACATTAACGTTAGGTTCTAAAACACTTGGACTTGGCGGTTCAAAGGGTGGTCAGGTTCCTCAGGTATCACGTGGTCGTGCCGCACGTGGTGTGACGGTAGTTACGCGTAAGCGTAGAACTATTGATAAAAAATCAGGTGTTGCTACTTCATACACAGAATCAAAAGAGCAGTCCAATGCTAGTGGCGCAGAGGGGTCTTCGCTTACGGATGGAGAGCGCCAAAATAGATTAAAAGTACTACAACGTGCCGCTAAGGATGAAGAAGATAAGAAGAAACAACGTGCGCTTCAGGAGCAAGAGGAAGTTTCTGAAGTTATTCCTGAGGTGATTGAAGAGGAAGAAGTTGTTGAAGTTCAGGAAGATGTTGTAGAGGGCTCTGACGATATTCAGGAGCCAGATACTCAAGATGAGCATGTCGCTGAAAAGGAAAATACAAAAGAAGCTAAGGGTGCCAAAGAAACATCTTCTGATAATACAAAGAAAAGACGTTTTGGTAGTGAAATTGCTAATATTAATGCTCAGCTTATTGAACAACAAATGCAAGATCCTTCATTTGTTAAGCCAGTAAGAGGCGGTGATAGAGTGCAGGATGCTCCAGCATCAACCACCACATCTAATTTTACTCGTAAGTCAGGTAAGCATATTGATGATGAAAATCAGGAAGAGCGCAAAGCTAAAGTAAAATCAACGCGTGCTGATAATAGCAAGCGTCGTTCAAATAAATTAACAATTACACAAGCACTGAGTGGCGGTGGTGAAGAGCGTGTCAGGTCATTGGCATCTGTAAGGCGTGCGCGTGAAAAAGCTAGAAGATTATCTGCAGGCGAGCCTCAAAAAGAAAAAGAGAAAGTTGTTCGTGAGGTTATAGTTCCAGAAGTGATTACGGTACAAGAATTAGCTAACCGTATGGCGGAACGAGTTGTTGACGTGACCAAAGCCCTGATGAAGTTAGGTATGGTTGTTACTGCCAATCAAACAATTGATGCCGACACAGCAGAATTAGTGATTTCTGAATTTGGCCATAATATTAAGCGTGTAACGGACGCTGACGTTGAAAATGTTCTATCACAAGAGCAAGAAGATGAAGCAGGTTCACTTGTTGATCGTGCTCCTGTGGTTACCTTTATGGGACACGTGGATCATGGTAAAACATCACTTCTAGATGCAATTAGGCTTTCATCTGTGGCTGGCGGTGAGGCCGGTGGTATTACACAGCATATTGGAGCCTACCAGGTAGCGTTGGAAGATAAGTCAAAGATTACATTTTTAGATACTCCAGGCCATGAAGCCTTTACTGCCATGCGTCAACGTGGTGCTAATGCAACTGATATTGTCGTATTGGTTGTGGCTGCTGATGATGGTATTATGGCGCAAACTGTTGAAGCTATTAGTCATGCCAAAGCAGCGAAAGTTCCAATTATTGTTGCCATTAATAAAGTAGATAAGCCAGAAGCTGATCCAACAAGGGTTAGGAATGCTCTTTTGGAGCATGAGTTAGTGGTTGAAGAGTTAGGTGGTGACATACTAAGTGTTGAAGTGTCAGCTAAGCAAGGAACCAACCTAGATAAGCTTTTAGAAGCCATTATGCTTCAGTCTGAAGTACTTGAGTTAAAAGCAAATCCAAAACGTAAAGCTGCTGGTGTCGTGATTGAAGCCAAAGTCGATAAAGGCAGAGGTGTGGTTGCTACATTGTTGGTACAAAAAGGTACAATGAACATAGGAGATCTAGTGCTTGCTGGTGAAGCATTTGGTCGTGTTCGTGCGATGATGGATGCAAGTGGTGCTTCGTTAGAAGATGCAGGCCCTTCTGTTCCTGTGGAAGTATTGGGTTTAGACCAGGCTCCTGAAGCTGGTGTGGATTTCTTCCAGGTAGATACGGAGCGTCAAGCACGTGAGATTATTGATTATCGTAAGCGTCGGGCACGTGATATTAAAACTGCTCTTGAAAATCGTCGTTCACTTGAAGATTTATTTGAGCAGGCCGGTGAAGGTGGTAGGCGTGAACTTCCAGTGATCATTAAAGGTGATGTGCAAGGTTCTGTAGAAGCTATCACATCTAGCCTTGGTAAATTAACAACCGATGAGGTAGGTGTGCGTGTACTGCATGCAGGAGCTGGTGCAGTTACAGAATCTGATGTTACACTTGCTAATGCATCCCATGCGCTTGTGCTTGGCTTTAATGTACGTGCTGATGCCGCTGCTAAAGAATTGGCCAACAGTGAGAATGTTGATATCCACTATTATTCAATTATTTATGATTTGGTTGATGAGATAAAAGCAATTCTAGGTGGTATGTTATCACCCACTATTAAGGAAGATATTATCGGTAATGCTGAAATACGGGAAGTATTTACCTCTGGTAAAAAATCTGGAAAGATTGCTGGTTGTTATGTGGTTGATGGTGTTATTAAGCGTGGCTGTCATGTTCGGTTGTTACGTGATAATGTGGTGGTGCATCAAGGAAAGCTAAGAACTTTACGTCGTTTTAAGGATGACGTGAAAGAAGTGGGCGCTAACTTTGAATGTGGTGCTGCCATAGAAAATTATGACGATATCAAAGCAGGTGACGTAATAGAAGCGTATGAGTTAGTTGAAGAAGCAAGAACCTTGGATTAGTATAATAATACGAAGTCTAGGGAGTGTTAGTTAAGTAAAGAGTATATAAGTATGTCCCATTCCTATGTTACATCATCGAAAATACCTAGTCAGCGCCAATTGCGTGTTGCTGAGGCGGTGAGGGGTATTTTGTCGCAATTATTATTGCAAACGGATTTTTATGATTCGCCGTTAGCAGGTTTGTCTATTACTGTGTCTGAAGTGCGTATTAGCCCTGATCTTAAAAATGCATCAGTCTTTGTGCTTCCACTGGGAGGAGAGGTTCCTGAAGGATTTGTTGATGCATTAGCACAGATTGCTCCTAGCCTTCGTCATGAGGTTGGTATAAGGGCTAAGTTGCGTTATACGCCAATGCTTACTTTTAAGTTGGATGAAAGTTTTGCTAATGCTGCTCGTGTTGAGTCGTTGTTGAATAGCTAACTGCCATTTGTTAAATGACCATATCGCCAAACAAATCAACGCCTGTTTCTACTTGTCATAAAAAATCAGTCAATGGCTGGTTAAATTTATATAAGCCGGTTGATATGAGTTCAGCCAAGGCTGTGGCAATCGTAAAGAGAGTTCTTGGGGCTAAAAAAGTGGGCCATGCTGGTACGCTTGATCCAATGGCGCAAGGTGTGTTGCCGCTTGCTATTGGTGAGGCTACTAAAGTTGTTCAATACATGGTTCAGTCTACAAAATCATATCAGTTTGACATTACCTGGGGAAGCTCAACTGATACGCTCGATGCCGATGGTGTTGAGATTGCAAGTTCCTCTGCTAGGCCATCAAAAGAATCGGTTGAACATGCATTGGTATCATTTATTGGTGAGATTGACCAGATTCCTCCGGCATATAGTGCGATCAAAGTGGATGGTAAGCGTGCTTATGCGCTTGCTAGGCAGGGGCATGAAGTGAAGCTAAAGTCGCGTTCTGTACATATTACGTTATTTGAGCTAATACAACATAGCGCTGATATTTCTACATTTAGAGTATTATGTTCTAAAGGAACATACGTTAGAAGTTTGGCAAAAGATTTGGCGGATAAGTTAGGTTGTTGCGCTCATGTTTCGACGCTGATCAGAACAAGTGTTGGTGAGTTTTCGGCCGAAGATACGATTTTACTAGAAAACCTTGAAAAAATGGTGTATGAAGACCCCAGCATTGGCTTTTTGCAGCCAATTGAGAGCGTGCTGGACGACATCCCGGTGCTTGAAGTTGGCGATAAAGAAAAATCACGTTGTGTGTTTGGTCAGCTATTTTTTGTAGCCGGCCACGGTTTCCCAAAAGGGCAGCGTGTACAGCTTCTCAAAGACAATGTTTTTTTTGCACTTGCTGAGATTGTAGATGATACAACCGTAAAGCCAGTGCGATTGTTTATGTGTAATATTGATAATTAAATTGAAATCTAGGAGGTTACTAGCGATGTCGATCTCAAATCAACGTAAGTCTGAACTTATTAAAGAATATGCTACTGTAAAGAATGATACTGGTTCACCTGAGGTGCAGTGTGCTGTGCTTACTGAGCGCATTAAGAACTTAACTGAGCATTTAAAGATTAACAAAAAAGATCACCATTCGCGTCGTGGGCTACTTATTATGGTAGGTCGTCGTCGTCGTTTGCTTGATTATCTAAAAAACAAAAGCCAAGACCGATACAAAGATCTTATTCAACGTCTTGGTTTAAGAAAATAAAGGTGTAGGTTTGTTAAAAGTAACAATTAAAAACTACTCTGCATTTACTAATTACGAAAAGGGCACACGCTGGTCTGTTGTGCCTTTTTTGTCGTTTATATAAGCTTTCTATTCGTCAATAAGAATAGTCAGTAATTGATGATAATATGATAAAGGAACTATATTTATGTTCAATGTAACTACCAAAGAGATCCAGTGGGGCGATCGTACGTTAAAATTAGAAACTGGACAAATAGCTAGACAAGCTGATGGTGCTGTAATGGCCACTTATGGTCAGACCGTTGTGTTATGTACAGCTGTTGCAAAAAAAGAAGCTAAACCAGATGTTGATTTTTTTCCACTAACAATTCACTACCAAGAAAAAGCATTCGCTGCTGGTAAAATTCCAGGTGGTTTCTTTAAGCGTGAAGGACGTCCTTCTGAGTTTGAAACATTATCATCGCGCTTAATAGACCGTCCTATTCGTCCTCTTTTCCCAGACGGTTTCTTTAATGAAGTACAAGTTATTTGTACCGTATTACAACATGATGGTGAAAACAGTGCAGATATAGTTGCGATGATTGGAGCTTCTGCTGCATTATCGATTTCTGGTGTACCATTTGAAGGTCCTATTGCGGGAGCCAGAGTTGGCTACAATGACGGTAATTATACGCTTAATCCATCGTTAGAAGAAGCTGCGTCCAGCGATCTTGATTTGGTAGTAGCAGGTACAGAATCTTCGGTTCTTATGGTTGAATCGGAAGCTAATGTACTTTCTGAGGAAATTATGCTTGGTGCTGTTGAATTTGGTCACCAGCAAATGCAACCAGTTATTTCGCTTATTAAAGAGCTTAAAAAAGAAGCTGGTAAAGAAGATTGGGAAGTTACGTTGCCTGATCATAGTCAGTTAGCAAGTCGTATTGCTGACCTAGCTGAAGCTAACCTTCGTAGCGCTTATCAAGAAAAAGATAAGCAAGCTAGGGTAGAAAAAATTGCTGCGGCAAAACAAGAAGCCATTGATGCAATTATCGAGCAAGATGGTGATGATTTTAATGAACTTGCCACCAATACTGTTCTTAAGAAATTAGAAAAGAAAATTGTGCGTGGTGATATTTTACAAAACCGTGTGCGTATTGATGGACGTAAAGAAGATCAAGTACGTCCAATTGAAAGCCAAATTAGCCTTTTACCTCGTACACATGGCTCTGCATTATTTACGCGTGGTGAGACTCAAGCAGTAGTTGTTGCTACTTTGGGTACCGGCACAGATACACAAATTGTAGATGCTCTTACGGGTGAATATAAAGAATCATTCATGCTTCATTATAATTTCCCTCCATATTGTGTAGGTGAAGCTTCAATGTTACGTTCTGCTGGCAGACGTGAAATTGGTCACGGTAAACTTGCATGGCGCGCATTAAAGGCTGCCTTACCATCGCAAGAGGATTTTCCTTATACGCTTCGTTTGGTTTCAGAAATCACGGAATCAAATGGTTCTTCGTCTATGGCTACTGTTTGTGGTTCAACGCTTGCGATGATGGATGCTGGTGTACCAATGAAAGCACCTGTTGCAGGTATTGCTATGGGGCTTATTAAAGAAGAAGATGGTGTTTCGGTCTTATCAGATATTTTAGGTGACGAAGATCACCTTGGTGATATGGACTTTAAAGTAGCGGGTACCACAGAGGGTATTACGGCCCTTCAAATGGATATCAAAATTAATGGTATAACAACAGCTATTATGAAGCAGGCTTTGGCCCAAGCTAAAGATGGTCGTATACACATATTGGGTGAGATGGCAAAAGCTATTACTGAGCCAAAAACAGATGTAAGTGAGCATGCTCCACGTATTCATCAAATTAATATTGACAAAGACCGTATTGGTGAATTAATTGGACCAGGCGGTAAAGTGATTCGTGAGATTTGCGAAACTGCTGATGTAAAAATTGATATTGAAGATGATGGTACCGTTAAGATTGCTTCTTTGGGAGGTGAAAATCTTGAAAAAGCACTAGCGATGATTGGCGATATTATGGCTGAGGTTGAAGATGGCGCTATTTATGATGCAACTGTAATCAAATTATTTGATTTTGGTGTACTGGTTAACTTCCTTGGTAAGAATGAAGGGCTTGTTCATATTAGTGAGCTTTCACCAGAGCGGATAGAAACAGTTGAAGGTGCCTTTAATGTTGATGATAAACTAAAAGTACTTGTTATTGGTTTTGATCGTGGTAAGCCTCGTCTTAGCGTGAAGCGCGTTAACCAAGAAACTGGAGAAAATATTTCAGAGCAGTTTGGTGAGGTTCGTCCTCGTGGTGGTGATCGTGGTGGCCGCAAAGGTGGCGGCGGCGACAGACGTGGTGGCGGTGATCGTGGCGGAAAGTCAGATCGTCCACGTCGCAGACGCGATAATGATAACCAAGATGGTGACAATAATGGTGACGGTGGTGGAGAGCGCAAAAAACGCCGTTTCTTCTAGTTCTTAAAACATGAGGGGGTTGCTATGGATGCACAAAGTGAAGCAAAAAGGCTTTATGCCGAAATTGAAAAATTGCTAGACGGCGTGATGCGTGCTTATGATGAAGGAAAGGATATTGATCCTAACCGTATTATAGAGCAACACATAGCAACCCTTGTTCAGGTTATTGGCAGTATGCCCGATGATCTGGCCCAACAGTGGCGTGAAAAATTTATGACGTTGGTTGCAAAAGCAACTGATTTTTCAGACAAACTTGCGGAACAGCACAAAGAGCTTTCTGGAGAAATCCAAGGAATTTCTGACCGTAATGTTGCGATGCGTGCCTATCAAGAGAGAATTGACGGGTAGAATTTAGAATCTTAGCTATTATTGAGGCTATAGACCACTAAACGAAAAGGGTGCCTTAGGTGTTATTACTTTAGGAACCCGCCTTTATAGTATGATTTTTTATCTATATTCAGAACTAACGTGTAACAATGCGCAACAAACGTAGCACCTCAACCTTCACTGCTACCCACCCCCAAAGCTTCTAATCAAACTGCCTGCAATCATGTGCCAGCCATCAATAAGCACAAAAAAGATAAGTTTAAATGGCATAGAGATCAGCACTGGTGGTAACATCATCATACCCATGGCCATCAAAGTAGAGGCTATCATGAGATCGATGACTAAAAAAGGTATAAAAATAAGAAATCCAATTTCAAATGCGCGTCGAAGTTCGCTAATCATAAAGGCTGGAATAAGTACGCGGTAAGAAATATTACTGCCATCATCTTTAATGCCTTCAGCGCCATCGATATCTAGAAATAACATAATATCTTCGTCCCTGGCTTGGGAAAGCATAAAGTCATGGTATGGTCGCATAATTGGCTCAAAAGCTTCTTCCTCGGTAATTTCATTATTCATAAGAGGTTGAATACCTTGCTCATACGATTTCATAAACGCTGGTTGCATAATAAAGAATGTTAAGAATAAAGCTAAACTAACCAACACACTGTTGGGAGGGGTAGTTTGAAGGCCAAGCGCGGAACGTAAAAAAGAAAATACCACAATAATTCGTGTGAATGATGTGATCATGACAAAGATTGAAGGTGCAAGGCTAAGCACAGTCAGCAATGCCAGCATTTGGATAATACGGCTGGTAGAGCTTTGTTGTCCAAAGTCTATATTCAGAGTTTGGGCTTCTGCGGTAGGGGCAAGAAATGCTATGCAAATAATACAAATAAACGTAATCAGAAAATGGTATCTATACATTTTTTGCATCCTGGACTATAGGTTCTTGCACATCATGTGGTGGTGTTAAGTTAGAATCAATAAGAAGGTCCTGCTGGCCAAGTAATAATGCATGCTGGTTATTATCAATTTGTACAATAACAACACGTCGTTTTGCATCAATCATTAATGACTCAATAATGTTAAGGCGGCGTTTGCCATGAACGCGAGAACTTAAATAGTGCTTAAGAAAATGCTTAGAAGCCCATGACAATAACCATATTAGTCCTAGGACAAGCCCAAGAGAGATAATTGCTTTTAGGTAAAAAATAATATCCATTATGTATTATCCTTCAGATGATTCATCAATTTCTTCCAGCTCATCAAATGCTTCTTCTTCGAGCTCTTCTTGACGAAGTCTTTCTTCGAGGGCCTCTTCTTCAGCTTTTTTCTTTGCAGACCTTTCTTCAAATTCTTTTTTAAGTTTGGTATCAAATTTTGACATTAAGTCTGTATCCATATAGCCTTCAAGGAAATCTTGCATATCGGATAATTCAACGGTGGATTCTAAGTTGCGATAATCAACTGGCCCACGGTCTGTGGCAATAAATGCTAGTACAGCCCTGTTTTTATCGTCCGTAACTAATTTAGCAAAATCTTCATATAAAATTTGGAGCTGTATCTTTCTTCCAGATATTGCATAGGCAAGAGCAAGACGAATAATTTGGCGCATTTCCTCTCTTTCAAGGTTCTTTTCTTCCCGTCGAATAGTTCTAAATACTGGCTCAAGTTCATCAATTACTTTCTTCCATATTTTTTCGCGCCAATAAAGTTCAGCTCGTAAGAAGGTTGCTTCATTGCGATCATCCCCTCGTAATAACGATAATGTTCGGTTGTTCATGCCAAGCTCAATAAGAGCTGTTGCCTTGAGGTATTTACGTTCCAATGCAATTACTTCATCAATGGCTCCATGGTTGGTTGCGTTAATAACATCCAACGCAAGTTGAGGCGTATTATTCATTAGATGAATTTTTACTAATTTATTTGCAGCGACATCTTTTTCCATGCCAGTTAAATGGAAGCGAACTTGGTGAGTTAAAATGGCGGCTGCACGATGAAGGAGGTCCATTTCCACCATACGATCAACTAGCCTTTCGACCATGTCATTACCAAGCTTACCAATGGGAATAAGTGACCGATATTCATAAAATAATGTAAGGGCCTGAATAGGAGAAAGGTCGTCAGTTTGTTCTTGGCTAAAGAGTTGAACAAAGCGCTCACTCATGTCCTTTGCAATTTGAAGTGATTCGTCGGAACCAGGAAAACTTGAAATAATTTCGCGCCAAACCTTAAACCCTTCAGCATATTGGTGTTTATCAATATAATATTTACCAAGAGTTTTAAGAATGTTTAATTCAAGAATATCTCCCCGCCACTGAATACGAGTAGCGTCGAGTAAGTTAATGGCGTCCTCTAAGTCAATGATGTCATTATTATACATAACAGTAGCGAGTGCATATTGCGATCTAGCTCGGTTAAACGGATCATCAAAAGTATCTTCTACTAGAAGCTCCCATTGCTCTACTGCTTTGTCTATATTTTCATCTTTAGCATAAAAAAGTCCCCTAAAAAATTCGATTGAGTTTCTTTCGATGGTACGTTCTTCATCAAATAGGGTATCAAGGATCTCTTGCGCGGCAATAAGGTCGTTTTTGGCTAGGCGTTCTTCAAGGCTAAGTAGGGCAAAATCGTTATAAACTTCCTTAGGATAATATTGTAAAAAATTATTACGGTATTCTAAAAATAATAACTCAACCTGATTATCTGTTTGCGTGTCAGTGGTTCCCCACCACACTGCACCATCAGAAACTTCAAATCCATCGCCTTGTTTTGATTCGGCACTTTGTTCAAATCGCTTAATGGCTTCTTGGTAATGGCTTGCAACAAATTGGGTGGTGGAAATAAGGGTTTCAACCTCTTGCTGATTAGCAAATTCGGGTTCCACATTGCGGATCATTTTTAATAAGCGGTCAGAGGTTTCTAAGATAAGTTTGGTAAGTTCCTCCTGGTTTGAGTCATCAATTTCCTCTTCAGGTGTTGTTTCTTCCTCTTCTTCGTTTTTCTGAGAGTCTTCACGAACATTAAATTGTTGCTGGCCAGTCAAAAAGGCATCTAGCTCAATGGTAGAGGTAAGTCTGATATTTGCTGCTGCGCGCCAAAAATTGGCTTCATTTCTTTCTCGTACTGGAAAGCTTGAATAGTCAATTTCGTCAAACACAAGTGTTGCGGCCTTATATCGGCCCATTAAGTAATATGCTGCAGCCTTTATCATTAGCACGTCATTTGTTGCAGCAAATTCTCTATCATATTCTTCAATAACACCGATGACACCTAATGCTTCTGCTTCCATACTATGAGATAGATAAAATCTAGCTAAATCAAGTCTGCGTTCGCTCTTGTCACGCCAATCAGCAAGGGTTACTTGCCATTGTGCATCTTGCAGATCTTGTCTAAATTGGTGTTTTGGATTCTTTAATTTTCCCCATGTGTTAAACTTAATTAAGGCTAATTCTGTATGTTTTGCACGCTCTTGTTCTTCACGTAGGCGTGCAAGACGTTCGCGTTCCTGAAGTTCGTGTAAAGCAGATTGTGCACTTCCTGCTAATCGGTTGGTGGGGCCTACAAGCTCGACACCTTTTTTGGTAAGGCTAACATCAATACGGTCAGCAATTAGTTGCAGTGCCATGCCTTGAGAAGCTTCCATAATAGAAAAGTCAGTATAGCGAATGCGGTCTTCAAATCCATGTCCAGCTTTTGGATGAACAATAGCAATGAGTTCATCTCCTACAACTGGGTCGATAAGACGAATAGGGCGTACGTCAGACTTGTCGGCAATAACAATAGTAGTACCATGCAGTTGGCTACTTTTTATTTGTATGCTAGCGGTGCTTAATAATTTGGGATGGGTTTTGGTAAAATAAATATACCAATCATCTTTTTGTTTACGAACAGTAGGTTTTATATCTTGCTTTAAACCAAGATGCAAAATGGTAAAATGTTTATTATCAAGTTGTCTGGTGCTGCTGATATAATCCTTGTACTGAGCGCGTATAATGCCAAGATCAATGGGTTTGGAATAGTCAAAAATAATCCACAAATGATCACCACGTACAAATACTGAGGAACCCGTTCCAGATGGCATAGCAAAGCGCATAAATGGAATGCCCGACAAATCTTCCGGTCCAATGGTGTTGGCATCGTTTAGTGACTGATTATCGGTAACAACAGTAGTGGTTACTTCGTCTTCTGAATCATCTGGAAGTGGTAGGGTGCCACTAAACTGCGTTGGTTCGTACTCGGTGATAACATCAACCGGAGTAATTGGTTTGAATGCAGGAAAAGGTACCCGGGCAATGGCCGATTGCTTAACTGCAACTGTCTTTGTCGCAGGAGGAGCTGTTGCATTTTCAGTCTTTGTAGGACTTGATAAAGGTATTGGTTGGTTGGCAGGTGGTAATGCTGTGTTGGTAGTTGGGACTGCGTCAGATGCCTGTGCTAGCCCCGGTTGTTGTTTGGGTGGTGTTTGTGTATGTGAAGGTGAAGCTTTGGCTGTGGTTTGAGGCGGTGATGCGTTAGTAATAGGGTGTGACTGCGCCGTTCGTGAGGTTCCTTCTGCAGACCCCTGCGACAAGACTAAATGCTTCTTATTTGAAATGCTGTAATTTCCAGACCGTAAAAATAAGGTCAACGTTCTTCGAACATCATTAAAAGCAGCAGATTCTACAAATGGTCCAAAACCACCTTCAACCCGTGCTAAATCCACGGCATAAGGGGAGTGAAATACTATGACAAGTTTGCTGCCAACCAGGTGGGCTTTCCATTGTACGGCATGTGATGCAGAAAAAGCCAGTTCTGTGGAGTTTTCTTGGCTGTTAGACTGAATACGCAAATGCTCTGGCGCAGCTAACACATAGCTGACCTTAAACATCATCCATATACTCAACAACAACCACGTGAGTTTTTGCACGAATGCCACCCCTTAACAAAGAAGTATTACTTACACATCAATAACTTAAATACGCTTCCTGCGTGTCTAAAATACAGTTTTAACCAAGACGTTCCACCTCATCTATTTGTAGCATGTTGAGGTCTTGATGTGCAAGGCATTTATATAATTCTACATTGCTGTGTTAATTGGATTTTGCACATTTTGCGTTGCCATTAGAAATGATTTCTTGCATAAAGTGTTAATTTATTTATATATAACAAGCGTGAATAATTAGGTTGCGTCGCTTATGATGGAAATAGATATCTTCATTTGTGATGATTACCAATTCTTACTTTGGCTAATTTAAACGACTTCAACAACATAACTTTACCTATTTGATTCCGATGCCTATTACTCAAAAACAAGCTACACAAGTCATAGAAGAATTTAAACAATGGGGAGCTTATAGAGAAGACCGCATGGTAGCAGCAATAGATTTTGTTCAAAACTGTACAACGCTTGAGAGTTTTGATTCTCCAAAGGTATACGAGGATTTGTTACATTATGTCTTTAGCGCGCTTGTGGTTATTAAGCCGCAAAGTAAAAGTGGGTTTGCTTCCCATCATGAAATAATATCCCATCTTGTTAGTAATAAATTGGCTGCATTACCGCAAGGTTTAGGTAAGAAGAGAAAAATATTAACCAAGATATTTAGTCCACAATTGGCACAATCAAACGCACAAGAGAAGCTTGAGTCATATATTTTACAATCAACGATGGCGATATTTGCAAATTTAATGATTCCACTAAGGCGTCAAAGATGTTCTTCTCTTGAAAATAAGCCAACGCAAATTTCATTGCTTCAAGGTTACATACATAAGTGTTTTACGGAAGCCATATTACCAAATGATCCGGACATGGAAAGTAAAATATCAGATGTTGCTAAAGGAATTCAGAATGCATTGCTTGCTGTTTTTGGAGCTTCTAATTTAGAAGGTAATCATTCTTCTCAACTTCGTACCATAGAGCCTAAAGAACTAATAACACCTAAAGAAGCTGCTTCAAGTTTAATAGCAATAGCACAAAAAGACCCTAAGTTTGGTAATAATAAAATCAGGGTAGGCAATATTAAGGCGGGCCTTGAGTGTACATTGTCTTTTACGTCTGCGCTTCGGCTTTCTAAAAGCAATGTGCAGGCTGCTTGGTTTTTCGCTAATTATGAACGAATCATGGATGCACCTATTGAAAAAGCGGGGCAGTTGGGCCGTGATTGGGCGCTACATATAAATACATCACTTGCAAATTGCCATCGTCCGCTTACACGCCAGATTCTTATGGAACACGAACGTTCAAGCGGTAGTAATATAGAATCTTTAATGCAAGCAAGAGATTGCTTTTATGAATTTTTCTTTAATAACTTAGATTCTCATTTAGAGGTAATAGAAATATCACATTTATGTCAGGCACTAGAAATAGTTAAACCTGAGGCGCTTAAAGACTTAATTGACTCAAAACAAAAAAGCCGTTTTTTAGGGTGCATGGTTGAAATCATAGGAGCATGTCGTCCTGGTGATGAAATGGCGGGCTACCAAAGAGCAGTGGAAAAAAAATGGTTAATTGATGGACAAGATGCAAAAATAATTGCTGATTTTGCGCAACGTATGTTCGATGCGCAGCAGCATCCGGAGGAAACATTGCCAGTATTAGAGAGTGCTCAAATTATCTTCACAAACAGAATTGCACGTCAAGCCACATTAGAATCTGATACACAAAAACCTAACACAAATATGACTGGATGTTTTCAGGCTCCTGGCAGTGATCCAGATCTATTACACGTGGTTTATGTTTAAAACTAACTGGCTTCTTGGGTAACGAAATCTTGCAATTTTTCCATGGCACGCGCCTCTATTTGACGGACACGCTCACGAGAAATATCAAATTCCTGGCTCAAATCCTCAAGTGTTGCAAATGGCTCAGTTAGTCTGCGCTTCGTGATAATGGCTTGTTCGCGCTCGTTAAGTAGTGCAAACCCTTTGGCAAATAAGCTACGTTTATGGTCCAGCTCATCTTGTTCAATAGCAATGACTTCTTGGGTGACATCTTGTGATTCAAGCATGTCAATGAGTTGGTCAGAGCTATCCTCATGGGCAATAGCTGGTACGTTAAGTGATTGATCAGCTTGTGTTAACCGGCTATCCATGTCCAGTACGTCGCGTTCAGATACATTCATTTCAGCGGCAATGGCTTTGATTTCATCACTGGATAGCTGGGTGTTATCAACCTTTTGGATGCGGTTTTTGATTTTACGCAAGCCAAAGAAAAGTTTCTTCTGTGCTGCGGTTGTACCAATTTTAACCAACGACCAAGAATGCAGAACATATTCTTGGATAGATGCTTTAATCCACCACATAGCGTAGGTTGATAAGCGGAAGCCTTTATCGGGGTCAAATTTTTTTACTGCTTGCATAAGACCAATATTGCCTTCAGAAATCATTTCTAGCATAGGAAGGCCGTAGCCTTTAAATCCATGGGCAATTTTAACGACTAGGCGTAAATGGCTAGTAACTAATTTATGGGCTGCGGTAATGTCGCCTTCTTTAAGAAGTTGTTGCGCCAGCGATAGCTCTTCTTCTGCAGACAAATAAGGGAATTGGTTGACCTTCTCAATATAGCCGGCCAACGTGGTATCGCCTGTAATGGCAGGAACTGTACTTACATGTGCGTTCATAGTGCTACCTCATTTCCATTATTAAAAAAATGATCATTGTATTATTTCGTCAACATACTATCACAGACTACAGTCTAGATCAAGTATTATAGGCCTTCAAGGCTTAAAGCGAGCTCCTGTAACGTGGGGGGAAACCCTGCTTCATACTCCATATAGGTACCAGTAATAGGATGTTCAAGACCCAAAAAATATGCGTGTAAGCTATGACGGTTCATTTTTTGAATAAATTGTTGTATCTCAAGAGGTAATCTAGCCAAAAATTGTTGGTGCATACGTTTGCCGTAGGTAGCGTCTCCAATAACTGGGTGTTGCAGATGGTGCAAATGAACTCTAATTTGATGGGTGCGTCCGGTTTCTAATTGGCATTCTACCAAAGACGCAATTTGATTGGTATAGACGTGTTTGGTTTCGTAATGGGTGATAGCATCACGTGCTTGAACTCCCGAAATACACATATGGGTGCGTTCTTTTGGGTTACGCCCAATGGGTTTATCAATGGTGCCATGCAAAGGAACTAATTGCCCCCATACAAGCGCTAAGTAACGACGAGTTACCTCGCGTCGTTCAATCATTTTGGATAGTTTGCGGTGGGACTTGTCATGCTTGGCAATCAGCATAAGTCCGGATGTGTCTTTGTCTAGCCGGTGAACAATACCAGGCCTGTCTGTTCCGCCAGAAGAAGAAAGTGAATCACCAAAATGATGTACCAGCGCATTGGCAAGTGTGTCATTATGATTTCCTGCGCCTGGATGAACAGTAAGTCCTGCTTGTTTGTTGATAATTGCTAAATGTTCATCTTCAAATATTACGTCCAGCTTGATATTAGCTGGCTGCATGGTAGAGGGTGAAGGAGTTTCATCTAGCGTGATATTAATCACATCATTGGGTTTGGTTTTGTACTTTTGATCGGTTTTGATTGCATTGTTAATTTCTACGTTTCCTGCTTTGATGGCATCTTGAACGACTTTCCTGGAGTAGTCGGGTAACTGGCTTGCCAGGAATTTGTCGAGCCGTTGTTGAGTATGATCTTCTGTGATGGTAAAGGTGTGAGTAGTCATGGGGGGAGAACTTAAAATAAAAACACCCGTGCACAATTATGAATCCTAACGTGCAAAGAGTTACTTTGTTACTGAGTGTATTAGTCAATGTAGGCTAATGAACTTTAACGCTACTATAGAAAGCTTACGCACAATGTCAAGATGAGGAAAAACTAGTTAAATCAAAGAATTTTACCTTTGAAAGTCGTATCAATGAAAGTGTTGGGCAAGAAGCTAAGCCTGGAGATGATTGTTATGCGCAGAAACTAATCGCTGAATCATCTAAATACTTGGATCAACTCTTATATTTGCATGCTAGGAGGTGTATGGTAGAGGGGGAAAGAGTCTTATTTAGCGTGATATAATATCGTTGGTTTTCTCCTATATTTTTTCTAAATGTCTGACATTATACATTGACATTGCATGTCAGTTTCTTATAGTTCACCGTATCCGATAACACGCTGGTGATACAAAGTAGCCCCCGGTACGGGCGCGTCGGCCAGGGAGCCTGCGAGGGTGTGTTTGCTTTGGTGCGCAAATCTAAAAATTTACCCCATCATGACCCACGATCCCCAATTAATTTTCTTAAAACGTTTAGTTAAAACACTAGGAGTGCTCCTTGTGATTGGTTTTGCAGTACTTCTTGTGGGGGGTGGTCTTAAATTGATAAATGCTTCGGGTGATAAATCGTCATCATCGTCATGCAGTCAACTTCCGTATCAACTTAATCTTCAACAGCCTCAAAACACCAATATAGCGCATATAGCTGCGCTTGAGAAAAACCGCCTTGCAGTTGTAATAAGAACACCACAAGGTGATACATTGTGGATAATGGATGCAAACAATTGTCAGTAATGAATGATGTTGATTACGCACTGTTACTTCGTGAGTGTGTTGCCCCGTTGCTAAGGCGGGTGACCCCTGGGTATTTTACTACCCAGCTAAAAATTTCTCCTTCTCCTTCTTTAGCGTGAGCGTCCTTGGGTTTTGGAGGAGGGGTGGATATGCCCATTAGGTGATTAAATGGAAGGGCTCTTTTGGTGCCACGATTTGTTTCAACATGATCTTTGTCAATAGCCTTATCTACTGCTTGTTGGGCTAAAGAAGGCTCGGCGTCTGGAGTAATGCCGCTGTCTGTGCTTTCCTGGCTTATTGTTCTGGTGCGATTGCTACTTTCTATTGGGTCTGGTTTCCACTTAATTTGATCGTTTTCTAATAATAAGGTTATATAAGACTTTATTACAGGGGGTAAGATGGTGCTTTCTGTTACTAATTGATGAACATTGATGTCTGCAATAGGTGTTTTGAGTTTGCGTACATCTCTTACAAAACACATATATTGGACCATTAGTTCTTGGTATGAGGGTGCCTTTTGAGTGTTTATTTTACTGTAGTGATCTAATATACATAATGAAAGCCCAGGATATTGGCCCGTAGTTGCTGAATCTTTATAATTGGCATTTTGATGTGCTATTTGTTGGTATAGCGTTATTAAATTATGATCTTGGTAAGAAGCGCTTAAAATTTTGATGGCATCTTTTGAAGAAAAAGTAACAGATATTCTATATATAAAAAAACGTAATGTTTCTTCGGTTGCTTGCAATTTTTGTAAGTGTGAAACCAGCTGTTTCCCTAAATAAGTCCTGTAGCCAACGATGTTATTTTTACTTAAGGCTCTTAGGGTGGCGGTGATGGATGGGTAATCATCTTGTTTTATGGATGAAATAAACCTGTCAATGTTTTCTTTTAATTTGGGCTTGTGAGGAGGCATGAGTCAGCTATTTTGATGGTGTTGTAGGAGGTGTGGCAGGCATGCCAGGCATGCGTAGATGGGCCGCCGCCAGGGAAGCTGCAGTAGGCTGGTCAAGGGTTGCAGGACTTAAGGCTACGGCATTAGCTTGATAGGGCTTCACAGGAAACTCTCTATGAATAGGCCAAGGTAACATCATGAGTATTTGTTCTTCTAGCTCAGGCAATAAATGTTCAAAATTAGAGCCTTTATATTTGTCATCTGAGAAATAAGGATTTGTCCTAAAGAGTGCACATTTTTCTGAGCTAGGTGAATCGCAAAATGCGGTATATGCTTGTGCAACTAACTTAGAATTGATGACTTTTTCTGTTTTGCTTTCTTCAATCAGTTCTTGAGCTTTATGAGCTGCTATTTTCCTAAGGTAATATAATTTTTGTTCTTGAGGTGTCGCCCATGCAATAATAAATTCTTGTTCTTTTTGGGGATGGTGTTCAACAGTTTCGCATACTTGAAGAGGAGCATTAAATTGATCTTGTTTAATTTCGTCATAGGTTATTTTTGCTTTATTCTGTATGTTAGATGTAGCTATTTGTTTTAGTTCTAGTATTTCTTTTTGATGGTTTTCCTTTTGTAGTGCATTGTAAATATCCAAAGGTAGTTCTTTAATGAAGTCCTGTTCAGGTACGTCATATTTCTTAAGAAGTTCAAGAACTATTTTGATATCAGTGTGTATTAAGTCCTTATCTTTTTCTGAAAGTTCTGTGTATTTTTCTTCAATGAATTGAATTAAAAAAGTAACAAGTTTCTGGTGAAAGAGTTCATGAAGGGCTTCGTTTTTTTCTGATGCTTGAGGATTGCACGGGACTTGTTCATCAATGTCACCCGATAAATTATACTCATCCTCACCAAAAAAAAGTTCCAAGCTTTCATCTGTTTTCGTTTGTGCTGAATCACTAGATGTAGCATTGCATAAAAGACGGTATATGCCAATAGCATCTTCAAGGCTATTAATGTGATTGGGGGCAAGATGATCTAGAATCTTTTGATAGGCTGTTTGTAAAGTAGAATTTAGTGAGTTTTCCTCTAAAAGTTCGAATAATTCTTCACAACTAGATACGGCATCTATGCCTTCTTCAAAGGCCATGTTGATAAAACAAAATACAAAAGTGGAGTGAATTTTCTTATATTTAAGTTTACAAGCATCAGCAGCCACATGGAGTTTATTATGTTCAAATGCTGTATATAATATTTTCTTAGGAAGTTTATCAAGTTTATCAAGTAAATACGTTGTTTGGTCGTCTTTAAGTGACAATGAACGTTCTGAGAGTAGCTTGATGGAGTCGTTGTCGAGCTCTTTAAATTGACGATCAATATCATAACGGTTGCTATACGCTATTAACCATTCAAGGTCTTTTGTATTTTCTGCTTGTTTAATAAAGTAGGCTAAATGGTAAGCAGATAACCAATTGTGAGGTAGTGATTTTGTTATATCAGGGCTTGTATGGCGGTATAAGAGCCATAGTGTGCTTTGAGGAATGGGGGCTTTAATACTGCGATGAGTTAACCAAGCAATATGTTTTTTCATATCTCCGTTTTTTAAAACATGTTCTAGGAGTATCGATTTAAAATCATCAACTGATACGCTTGTTCTGTAGTTAGCATTATATTGTTCGGTAAGTTTGTAAAGATGTTGATCAAGATTAGTGAAATTGTTCGCAAGATATAGTTGGAATAAATTATCAAAATTAACACTAAAATCTCCAGAGGGGTGGGCAGAAGGCATAATGGTGTATCAATTACTGTTTAGGTTGAAACTGGCACCACTGACTTATGCCACATGTTGAACATAATGGCTTGCGTGCTTTACATATGTACCTACCATGCAAAATTAGCCAATGATGTGCGTGGGTTTGCCATTTTTTTGGGATTCTGTCAAGTAAAGGCTTGCCGGTGGCGTCAGGGGAGCTTGTATTAACAATACCAAGCCGATTACTTACCCTAAAAACATGTGTGTCAACAGCAATGGTGGGGTGGCCAAAACCACAATTAAGAACAACATTAGCCGTTTTTATGCCAACGCCTGGTAGTTTGACGAGGGCATCAAAGTCTTCTGGTACTTGGCCATGATGTTTTTCAATAAGCTGTTGGCAAAGTTTAATAATATTTTCAGATTTTGTATTATAAAGACCGATGGTTTTGACATAATTTTTTAATTTACCAAGTCCAAGCGCAAGCATTTTTTGAGGGGTGTCGGCAACCTCAAATAATGACTTGGTGGCTTTGTTGACACCTACATCCGTAGCTTGAGCCGACAGTACAACCGCCACTAATAATGTAAAGTGATTGGTGTAATTAAGCTCTGTTTTGGGCTCTGGGTTTTGAGCGGCAAAATAACTAAAAATTTTATTAATAGTCGTGGTGCTTAGAAGAGTCATGTTATGTATAGGTCATGTGATGATAATGGTACAGCCGTGGCAGTAGCCGTTTGTGTTAAAGGAGCTGGTGTCTTGTCTTGATCTGCCGTTGATTGTCGTGTTGCTCTGGTTGGGGTGGAAACTTTTATGGGTGCACTGCCATTTGCCATATTATCATGGATGTGCTTCCAGCGCTCTAAGGGCGTATGCCCTTGAGTGTTGTGTATGTTAACTACTTGAGGTACTTTTTTTGTTATGAGAGTAACAGCCCCCTTGCAGTATTGATTACCAGGATCATATTGTCTGGAAGCATAAAGGCTATGTAACGGGGTGTTGCCTCTGTCATTTTGCTCTTGAAGTAACGTTTCTATGTCAACGCCTTTTCTTTGCATGGATAGTAGCAGGGGTTTAACACATGTAGGGATGATGGCTGCAACCAAATGAACTATATTGCAACTATCAATGGTGCGTTCGTGGTCTTTATAAAACGTCTTATCAAATGCCTCCATAAAACTGCACAATAATGCTGAGTCATGCTGAATGGTTTTAAGAGCGGTTGTGAATAGATGATAAATTGTTTCGTAGGGTAATTGAGAAATATAGTTTGCAACCTGCTTAAAAGTAGCTTGTGATCTTCTGGTGAGTATTGCACGAATATAGTCGGGTTGGACACGAGTTAAGAGATTAGTAATCTCGGGTGTGCCTAGGAAGTCTTTAAGCTCTTGATCGGATAACCCTTGAAAGAATGCTTCGGATGTAAGCGGGTTTTTTTTGGTGGAGTCTAAATAAAGTAATCCATAGGGGAGAAAGTCACTCTGTGAGTAGCCAATGAGGATAGACCGTGTATTGCTGTTTGTAAGCTGTCTTAATAGTTGTAAAATAGATCTTGGTTGTCGGTGTTGAGCTGCTTTAAACAGAGCTTGTTCAGATAAGTAGGCTCCTCGCTTGCATAATTCAGGAATTCCTTCTGTTAGTCCATATATGATACACGTATCAAGCATGGCAGTATAGAAGTTTATTATACTTGAATAGCCGTATTTTTTCGCAATTTTAGTAGCTTGCGCAAGGTAGTTTGGTGATTCTGGGTTTAATTGTAGTACAGTAGCTAGAAGTTTCTTAAAAGCGTTTATTTTCTTTTCAGGCGAAGGCGTGTGAGGCACAGTGGCAAAATCCTTATCATTATGCAAAAAATACTCATTTTGAGTAAGTTCTAATAATCAGAAAAATTACCAAATCTTTACTTTTTAAGCAACAGCTTATCGCTATGAATACGGGTTGGAATTCGACAGTGGGTATGACTTACCATAAATGGATTTTCAATGCCGCTTTTATTAATGGCATCAACTGCTGTATCCGCCATTACAGACGTAAAATTATTGGCGTCTGAGTAAATATGATATTCGTGAATATCGCGTTCGGCACGTTCTATTAAAGGAAATGCAAGCATGTCAAAACCTTGATCTTGAGGTGTCATCCCCTCCCAGATAAGGTTTTCTTCGATATTTGCTTCTAGGTTCTCTTCGGGCATATCTTACCTTTTATTGTTAAAGACACATAGTAGATCTGTATAATGTTATACTGATCTACTATGTGTACCCCCTTTGTACCCCTTCATACCATAGAGTATTATCCCTTGATAATTATCATTATAAAAGGAAAAAGGTTAATAAATGGTTAATATACTGATCGTAAATGAATTCTAGGGGCACCTGAACGCAATACCATTTCTTTTAAAAAAGAAATGGTATATACAATGTTTTAGGTATTTAAAGGGTGTTGCTTTTATAAACATCCGTTGTTAAATAGAGTGATCCTGTAAATAAGATACGTCCAGGTCTGTCGGCATAAGTTGTTGTAATATAGTCTATAGCATCATCAGGGTGGTCAGCTTCAAAGGTTTCAAATCCAAGGTCATTTGCAGCATCAGCAATAACAGCTGGGGCATAAGCAGAAGGTTCGGTGGTGATAAGCATGCCGGTAATATGGGGGCTTGCATGTTTAAAATGCTGGATAAAGGCTTTGATATCACGTCCTTTTGTCATGCCAATGGCTAAATAAAGAGGGGTGTTGTTATTATGTGTTAGTGTGGATGCAAGTGTGTGAGCTGCGGCTTGGTTATGGGCGCCATCTACCCAAATGGACCATTGGTTGTTGGGTAGGCGTTTTACCAGTTCACCTTTGTTGATATGCTCTAAGCGAGCTGGCCACGTGGTAGCAGTTATGCCTTGTTTGATATGCTCATCAGATATATCGAAGCCACTTAAGTGTTTAGCAGCACATATAGCAGTACCTGCGTTAATAATTTGGTGTTCGCCAGCCAGTGAAGGTAATGGCAGGTCAAGATTATCATCAGTGGATTTGAGGTGAAAATGCATGCCAGTTTCGGTGGGCTCAGAGTGCCAGTCATAGCCAAAGGCAATGAGAGGAGCCATGACTTTTTGAGCTTTTTCTTCGAGTACGGCATCGGTTTCATCTGTCTGTAGCGATGTAACGCATGGTACACCTGCCTTAATAATACCGGCTTTTTCTCCGGCAATTGCAGTAATAGTGGAGCCTAGATATTCAGTATGATCTAATGAGATGGGTGTAATGATGGTAAGAAGTGGGTTAGGAATGACATTGGTTGCGTCAAGGCGTCCACCAAGGCCTGTTTCAAGTAATACAATGTCAGCCTTGTGGCGAGAAAACGCTAAAAACGCTCCTACGGTAGTACCTTCAAAAAAGGTAACAGGAATATCATGTTTTTGACTGGCAATGCGGCATTCTTCCATGGTTTGATAAAGCTCTGTGTCGCTAATTTTAGAGCCCGCAACAACAATGCGTTCATTAAACTCTCTAAGATGAGGTGAGGTGTATAAGTGTACTTTGTAACCTGCAGCCTGCAAGATGTGTTGCAGAAAAGCTAAGGTTGATCCTTTGCCATTGGTGCCGGCAACATGCACTACAGGTGGCAAGTTTAAATGTGGATTTCCCAAGGCTTCTAGTAACGCTATGACGCGGTGAAGTTTCAGGTCAATGGGTTTAGGGCCAATCATTTGTGGCCAGTGAGGCATGAATACCATGATTAAGTACGTTATTATTAATGACATTTCTTGTGCCAAGCTTCACAACACTCGTTATCTTAGCCAAAGTTCCGGAATGACCGGTATTGTGAAGATTTGGCACGAAAGCTTTTAGCATAAATAGTTCATAATGACTAAATTAAAAATCCTTCTTCACATCATGCACCCGAATATAATCTACTCCTTTTTTAATTAACTGCCTTGAAATTTCATGTGTTTCAGGGTCTCTGGATTTAGAAATAGTAGGGTAGAGATAATTAAGGAAAGATTTACGTGAGTGCCCAACATAAATAGGTACGTCAAGCTTGGTGAGTTTATCGATGTGCTCAATAATATAGGCACTTTGTTGGGCGGTTTTACCAAAGCCAATTCCTGGATCAAATATACATTGAGTATTTGGGTCAAGAGTTTGTTTTTTATGGTTAATCCATTTCTTTACTTCTTCGATTGGATTGCAGTTTTTAGGCAAGGTTTTGTTTTTATTAGCCGGTAGTCCAAGGTGATGCATGACCACAACCGGTATGTGATGAGTTAAAACAAGCGTTTGCATATTATGGTCATCAAGTCCTTGTTGATCGTTGATCATATCGATGCCCAGGTCAATTGCATGTTTTGCACTAGTAACGTCGATAGTATCAATACTCACTTTACAATGATGCTTGTGGGCAAGGTTAATAATATCCGGAAGTATGGTATTAAGTCGTTGCCAATCCTCGCCTTTATCGAGCATGATGGCACCGGGACGTGTTGATTGTGCCCCTACATCAATAATATCTGCGCCATCATCGATTAATCTTTGGGCGTGATTAAGTGCAGCCTGATAAGATGTATATTTGCCGCCATCGGAGAAAGAATCGGGGGTAATATTTAAGATGCCAACGCGTGTAACCATGGTTGGCTCGTGGTGATGGTTAATTGATCAATTAATTGAGAGACTGTCTGTTTATTGACAGCATGCTTCCAGTTGGGCGCTATCTGTTGTAAGGGTAAGAGCACAAAATCACGATGCTCAATACCTGTGTGCGGAAGTGTAAGATCAGGGGTGTTGATGATAGTTTCATAATAGCATACTAGATCAATATCAATTTCACGAGGAGCCCAGGTTCCACGTTTTTGTTTGCCAAGAATGCTCTCTATCTCTTTGATTTTATGTAATACTTCTTCTGCGCTAAGCAGTGTTGTGCCACCCACAACCATATTCAGAAAAGGAATGTCCCATTCTTCGGGAGAGTCTTGCTTTAATAATGCGGGTGAGGTATAGATGTCCGAGATGTGCATGGAAGTAAAAACATGCATGCCCAAAAGCTCAACTGCGCGGGCTAAATAACCCTCGCGATCACCAATATTCGAACCTAATCCAAGATACATCATAATGGCTTGAGGTTATAAACCATGACGTTAGTGTTTGTCAAAGATGCATTTGTACCAGAAGAACAAGCTACATTAGATATTAATGAGCGTGGGTGTAGGCTTGGCGATGGCATGTTTGAGACAATGCGCATTACCAACGGTGAGGTGCAATGTATTGAGGTGCATTTTAAAAGAATTATCAAAGGGTTAGATAGGCTTCTTATCAAGCATCAATACCTTATGGACGCGCTTCCAGAAGTGATACAAGCCTTAATAGATGAAAATAAAGTAACGGATGGATTTGTCCGTGTTGGTGTTAGCCGGGGTATTGGTTCGGTTGGTTGGTTGCCTACTATGGATGGTGAGCCAACATTAATTGTGCAAACATTTTTGCAAAAAGAATTGTCATCACGATCTATTAACCTAGCATTTTCAGATAATATTCATGTTCCGGGTATAGGTGTTAAAACATTGGGAGCGTATACTTATATCCAGGCCAGTATGGAGGCGGCATCGAAAAATGTTGATGATGTTATCATGTGTAATGAAGATGGTTATGTATGCGAGACAAGTTGTGCGAATATTTTTTGGCAAAAACACGGTGTATGGTATACGCCTTCATTGGAACTTGGTATTATTGATGGTGTTACGCGACGCGTGTTTATGCAGCAAGAATTTGTGGTGGAAGGATTCTACACCAATGAAGCACTCCAGCATGCTGATGCAATTTGTGTAAGTAATGTCAGGTTGGGTGTTGTTGAAGGAGTAATACGATCTTTCGCAAGTTAATTTGCTAGTAGATACTATCAAACGGGACCTTGTCGCTTGCTTTGCGGTGTATGACGGTATATATGGCTTACCTATCAGTATATGGCGATAGATGCTCAAAAGTATTTTTTGCAAAAAAAATCTACAAAAAAGTGAGTTAATATATTTTTAATACAATCTGTGGTATAATTTTGGGAGTGTAGTGATACGGGGATGTATTAAAGAGGAAAAAGATGCCCAGAGATGTTGATGAGTTGATGGATAGGTATGAACGGACTCAAGGTTTTATGGATCTTGATCCTGAAATGGTGGCAAGAATTGAAGCTATTAGAAGTCGTCCAAGAGGAAGACGGGGGCATTTGCCATCGCCAGATGGCACCTTAAGTGCAGAAGAAGAGCAAGAAACAGCACTTTTGGCTAATTTAGAAGAACATCTTAACGCATATGAAGCTATTATGGATGGTGCTGTGCCTGATGGTTTTGCTGATGGGCCCGAGCCTGTAGGTGAGGCAGCAGCTGCAGAGACACCTGATCTTGACTTAGCAGGAGATATAGATCCACCACCGTCATTTGCAGAGGTTGATCCAGATCTTTATGAACAAGTGCATGGTCAAGAGAGAGAACAACTCGACCGTTTACAAGAACGTCGGCAAGAACAAAGAGATATGCGTCAGCAGCAGCGAATGGATGCGGCTGGTTTTGAACATATGGAAGAACTTTCATCGCAAGTAAGGCAGCCTGGTGACAGGACGGCTCCGCTACATGTAAATACATGGACACCGGAGGGACAAATGCCGGCACATACTGTTGAGCCTGATGCTGGAGAAGTTGCAGTTAAGACTAAAGGTGCAAAAGTTAAAGTGGCAAAAGAAGCATTAAAAGATGGTGCGAGTGCTGCTGCGCATGGCGCTAAATCTGCGGTAAAACACACGCCAGAGAATTTGCGTAATGCTGGTGTGACAGATAGGGTTGTTGGAGGGCTTGGTGCAGGTGCTTTAATGGCTGCTTCGGGGTTAAGTACTGCTGCTACCGGAGGTAGGCATGCGGCCCAATTAATGGGAATGGGATTAAACAGAGTAACATTTGGTGCATCTAACTATCTTGGAGGTAAAGTGGCGGCAGCAACCAGGGCTACTGGTGAGGTGGTAGGCAATGCCGCTAGTTCAACATACCGACGTGCTAGAAGAGCCATGTCAGGAGATAGGAGCGGTAGGGTAGTGAGTGCCCGCGATGCAGGACCTGAGGAAGAGTTAAGCCTTCCACATGAGGATCCGGATATAGGTGATACAACTCCAGAAGGTATGGAATGGATTAATGAGCCAGAATTCCAAGAAATACTTAACGAAGGTGCGGATGCGGATATTGATGTTGAACATGCCCCGTTACCAGGTGAAGTAGAGGAAAGGCCACTTGATATGAAGGTGAAATTGCAACCTGGAAAATATCAACCTAGTCATGGTGAGCCACAAAGGCGTCTTTCTAGTCAAGAGTCTGGTGCAAATGCGCAGGCACAGCAACAAGTAGCGCCAGTACAACAGCAGATTCAAGAACAGCCAGATAGACCAGTTTCAGCGCCGCCAGGTGTAAGCCACCAGCATCATCAAGAACAACAAGATGCAGCACGCAGAACAAGTATCTAAATAGGTAGTTTTTCTAATTTTTGCCATAAGCTTGTATATGGAGCGATAAGAATTGAAAAATATTTTTCTAAAAAATGAATTTAAAGAAAAATAAATATATTTTTAATGTGTTTTATAGTATAATTGTCGAAATATGATAGTGCGGGGAATGTGAAAGAGGAGAGGATATGCCCAGAGATATTGATGATTTGATGCGTAGATATCAGCAAACCCAAGGATTTTTAGATTTAGACCCTGCAATGGTAGCGCAAATTGAAGCTATTCGGAGTCGCCCAGAAGGCAGAAGGGGGCATGTGCCATCGCCAGATGGTACTTTAAGCGCAGAAGAAGAGCAAGAAGCAGATGTTTTGGCTGATTTAGAAAAACATCTTAATGCATATGAAGCTATTATGAATGGTGCTGTGCCTGATGGCCTTGCTGATGGACCCGAGCCTGTAGGAGAAGCAGCAGAAGCAGAGATGCCGGAACTTGATTTGGCTGGTGATGTTGATGTAGCACCACCATTACTTCAGGAAGTTGATCCAGAACGTTATGAAGAAATTCAGGCCTTGGCTGAGCAAGCCAGGGAAGAGCAAGATCATGTTCATGGTGCAGCACGACAACGTCAAGAAGAGCTTGCTCAGCAGCGACAACAAGATGCAAGAGACGCTCGAAATTTTGAACATATGAGAGAGCTCTCTGAGAGTCGACGAAGCGAGCCAGGTGCACCGCCATTACATGTAAATACGTGGACGCCAGAAGGCCAGATGCCTGCACATACTGTTCAGCCAGATCCGCATGCGCATGATGTTTCTGTAGATAGAGCATTGCACCGTAATTTACGTGCTGGCCGTGATGCGGTGGGTGATGGTTTGCAAGCTGTGGGTGGTGCGGCTGCGAATGCGGCAGGTCGAGTTGCTGCTCCTGTTGGAAGAGGGCTTGGTCAAGCTGGGCACCAACTTGGAAGAGGTGCTGGTTCTCTTGCTTTGCTAGTTTATCCTCATGTACCAGAGAGTGTGGAAAATGGTTTAAAAGCGGGTGTTCATGGTGTTAAAAGTGCATATAAGGGTGCTAAAGGTGCATATAAAGGAGCTAAGGATGCAATTAAGCATAAAATGGAGCCTTCTGGAAAGGTTAGAGCTGCAGATGGTGCAGGACCTGTTGATGAGCTAGAAGATGAGGCTAGTGTTGCTTCAGCTCCGCTGGAAGATGAAGTAAGTGTAACATCAAGCGAGCCAAGTGAGCTTGAAAGTGACAGAGATGATGTTTCTGTGCATTCATTGCCAACCGATGCTGATCTTGAAGTGCTAGAAAATACAATTTCGCCTGTTAGGACATTTGAACAAGAACAAGCAGATCGAAGAGAAGATGCACTTGCACAGGCGCAGGAAGAAGAGCAATCTGGGGCTAGGAGTGAGGTAACTGGTTCTAGCTACCATCCTTCCATTCCAGGTGTTCATCCTACAAGGGAAGAGCTTCATGAAGCCAGTGTTGCTTCTGGTGAGCCCGCTCCAGTGCAGGCCCATGTTGCCCACGAAGAAGAAATGGTGCTGCCTGGCCAAGTTGTCGAAAGTCCACCTGTGCAGCCACTTGAAGCGCATGCAAGCGTAAGGCCACCCAATGCGGCAGATCGATGGTTGGATGAGGCTATAGCAGAGTCAAGAATGGCAGGAAATGAGGCAGGAGCAAGTGCGGATGCCCAGCAGCATATGAAACCTGTTCAGCAGCTGCAGCAACAACGTGAGCGGTCTTCTTCGGCTCCGCCAGCAATGAACCACCAGCACCACCAAGAACAACAAGATGCGGCGCGCAGAGCAAGCATGTAGGGATTTTTGTATTAACGCACAAATACATGCACTTGTCCAAATTCAGCTTCATTGCTGTTTTGGAAAGTGATACGTAACCGATCTTCTGTAACGCCATAATATTTAATTTGTCGTTCAATGGCAGATGTATGCTGACGCGTGGACTGGTCACCTTCGGGTATGACAGCTACAATATCAAAAAATGTACTGGGTTTTACTTTGAGGGCGCTTTGAACAATTTTTTCTAACGAGCGTTCATACGCAACTACTTCGTTGTTAAACCGAATAATCATGGCAGGTTTATCGGTAGAGGCAAATGAAGAAAAGCTTGCAAAAAGTACGATAATTGCTAGAACAACGCGAACCAGATTCATAAGTATCCTCAAAATGTACGAGTGAATTTTACCCTGGCATAGTAAACGTATTAATTGTAAAGATAAAACAAAAATTTCTAAAAAAGATGTTATGACCATAACTTCAGGCATTTATATAGAACAAGAGCGTCCTATTCGAGAGTCTGGGGCGGTTCGCTGCGTGGATGATACGGTGCAATTTATTTCTCATAGTAGACAAGTTTCTATACCAATTAAAGGTCTAAAAATAGTACTTGGAGGTGCTGGTCACAGAGTGTTGTATTTTTCACATTCAAGTCATCCTGGTATTACGTTGCATACCACGGACAAAGCAATTTTGAAAGTCTTAGCGACCCACGGTAATGAATTTGCGAAAACAACGTTGACCGAGCATAGAGGGCATAAGAACCGATTGATTTTTTCTTCAACAATACTATTTGCGATTATTTTTACCAGTATCTATTTTGTGTTGATTGATCGCGATCATGTGGTAGGAACAATTGTTGAGGCAATTCCACCCTCTGTAGAAGAAAGCTGGGGTGAGATGATTATTGATAGTTTTGGCCACGGTCAGATGGTAATGGATGATGCGGACGCTACGGGATACCTTACCTACTTAGCCAAACCAATTGAGCATGCAGCACGCCATGATTTATCCTACCCACTTAAATATTACGTGAGTCCGAACGAACAAATCAATGCCTTTGCTGCCCCTGGTGGTATAGTGGTAGTTAATTATGGACTCATTTTGGAGGCAAGTTCGCATAAACAGCTACTTGGCGTCCTTGCTCACGAGGTGGCGCATGTCACCCAGCGTCACAGTTTAAAGAGATTGGTGCATCAATTAAGCTCGTATTTGCTACTTAGTATGTTGGTTGGTGATATTGATGGTATGGCTGCAATTATGGTAGATCAGGCAGACCAATTGCTAAAATTAGAATATTCTCGTGAACATGAAACAGAGTCTGATATACGCGGGGTAGATTACATGCTTAGTGCGGGTGTTGACCCATCGGGTTTATTGGACTTTTTTGATTTGTTAGCCGAAGAAGAAAAAGCAATGGCCGGTGATAGTTTGTCCTATGTTCCTGAGTTATTTCGTACGCATCCATTATCAGAAAATAGAATTGAAGCTTTAAAACGCTACATTGATGGTAAAGAAATAACAAATACCGAGGCCACGTATTATAATCATCTTCGATTTGAAGAAGTATTTGCAAAACTAAAGGCCTACCTTGTTTACAGATTAGAAGAAGAAAAGAAAGAGAAGAAAACTGAAGATAACGATGATCTTCCAGCTTCGTAGGTAAGTGTGAGTTTTGTGTTTACCTTTTTTTGTTATCGTGCCATAGTCTGATGCGTTACATGACTATAAAGGGAGTACGCGCGTATGCACGTGTCTGTTAAAGGTAAGCCGTCATTTTGTCATTTAGAAGTGACGTTGGATTCTGGCGATTGCATTGTTACAGAATCGGACGCCATGGCAAGCATGGATAGTGATATTCACCATGATGTTAAGCTTCATGGCGGACTATGGGGCGGATTGATGCGCAAATTATTTGGCGGTGAGACTCTATTCATCAATTATTTTACCAATAAATCGGCTGAACCAAAAAAGATGGTTTTGACACAACCTACGCCCGGGATGATCAACCATCGGCAATTAGAAAGTGGTAGTGACGGTTTTTATTTGCAGCCAGGAGCTTTTTTGGCTCGTACTCGTGGGGTTAAAATTTCGTTACATTGGGCGGGGTTTAAATCGTGGTTTGCCAGAGAAGGTCTATTTAGACTTTATGCTCATGGTAATGGGTATGTGTGGTATGCATGTTATGGTGCTATTTATGCATATGAGTTAGATGGCGAATATATTGTTGACACAAGCCATTTGGTGTCTTACCCCAAAGGAGTGAGTTTGCATATTCAGTTGGCAGGCAAAGGTTTGTTTTCTAGTTTCTTTTCGGGCGAGGGTTTTGTAACGCGCCTTAAAGGCAAAGGTACAGTTTATTTGCAAAGTCGTAGTATGTCAGGATTGGCTTCTACCATTAATCAGCGTTTGTAAGTAGGGGGATATATGCAAGTATCAATAGAACAGCGTCCTTCCAACACCATTGCGCGTTGCACATTTGACCAGGGAGATAGTTTAACCGCCGAAGGTGGTTCTATGGTTGCGATGTCCGGTGGCTTAAACATGGAAACTACCACGCATAAGCGCGGTTCAGGAAGTGTTAAAAAGGCACTTAAGAGGATTTTTGCGGGTGAGTCGTTTTTCTTAAATCATTATACCGCGCAAGCTCCGGGTGCGCAGGTAATTTTATCAGCAACCTTGTCTGGTGATATTCAAGAAGAATCATTAAATGGTCGTACTATTATGATTCAAGGTAATTCTTACATGGCTCATTATGGTGAGGTGGATATTGATGCATCATGGCAAGGTTTTAAAAATATCTTTTCAGGCGAAAGTTTTTTCTGGGTGAAAGCATCGGGTCAGGGTACCGTTATATACAATGCTTTTGGTGTTATTTACCCAATTGATGTAGACGGAGAAGTGATTGTTGATACCGGTCATGTAGTGGCGTTTGAAGATCAGTTAGAATACAAGGTGACCAAAGTTGGAAGAAGTTGGATTACTTCTTTTTTAGGTGGTGAAGGTATGGTGCTGAAATTTTCTGGTAAGGGTAGGGTGTGGTGTCAGTCGCATAATCCAGTAAGTTTTGGTCGTGCTTTAGGGCCCATGCTATGGCCCAGGTAATAACGTTAAAAAATGGGTATAGGCGTTTAATCAAGAACAAGGAACTATTATGACCCAACCAACCGAATTTAATTATGAAATTAAAGGTCAGCCGGATTTTTCATATTTAACTGTCCACCTTGAAGCTGGCCAAACAATTAAAGCAGAAGCATCTGCGATGACTAGCATGGATACTAATATTTCCATGGCTACCAAATTTAAAGGTGGCTTTAAGCGTTTTTTTGGTGGTGAGAGCATATTTATTAATGAATTTACAGCAGATCAATTTGCTGGCCAATTAACCTTAGCTGGCGGTGTAATGGGTGATATTGTTCCTGTGCATTTGGACAATCAGACTATTTTTATCCAGTCTGGTGGCTTCTTAGCGTCGGGCATGGGAATACAAGTGGATACGAAGTGGCAAGGAATGATTAAGGGGTTTTTCTCAGGAGCTGGTTTGTTTTTGCTTAAGTGTTCGGGTAAAGGTGATGTGTTTATGTCGACTTTTGGTGGGCTTATCCCCATAGAAGTAAATGGTGATTATGTGGTAGATAATAACCATTTAGTGGCTTTTACAGAGGGGCTAGAATATAACATTACCAAGGTTGCTGGCTATAAATCATTCTTTTTCTCGGGTGAAGGTTTAGTAACTCGGTTTACTGGTCAAGGACGTGTATGGGTTCAAACTCATCAATATCCAGCGTTTGCAAGCTGGATTTGGCCATTTAGGCCCCAGAGGAACAGTAATTAGTAAGAAATATACCCAAAAGTTGCATATAGGGGTTTTAAAGCTGTCGTTTTTATGGTACACTTCTTGCGCCTTGGTGGTTTTTATTCATATATTTTAGGAGCATAAGTAGCATGTCTGATGTTGTAGCATTTCAAACTGGTGATAAAGTTGTATACCCTGCCCATGGCGTGGGTGAAGTTGTTGGTGAAGAAGTACAGGAAGTAGCTGGTATGGCTCTGAGTGTATATGTTATCACGTTTGAAAAAGATCGTATGACATTGCGTGTTCCGGTTGGTCGTGCTGAAGCAACGGGTCTTCGTGCACTGAGTTCTGCTAAGCTTGTGGATAAAGCAATTGCTACACTAAAAGGTCGTGCTCGCCCTGGTCGTGGTATGTGGAGTCGTCGTGCTCAAGAATATGAAACAAAAATCAACTCAGGCGATATGATTGCGATTGCAGAAGTTGTTCGTGATCTTCACAAAAATGTTGATGATCCAGATCGCTCTTACTCAGAACGCATTATTTATGAATCAGCACTTAGCCGTCTTGCAGGAGAAATGGCTGCAGTTGATGGTTCTGACTTGGATGAAGCTACCGCCAAACTAGAGCGCGTTCTTAAATCTCGTAAACCTGCTAACAGCAACGAAAAAGACACTGCTAAAGAAGTTGATGCTGAAGAAGATTTCGATGCAGCGGTAATGGTTGACGGCGAAGAAACATTTGAAGCGGCTTAGGGCGCTTTTTGAGAAAAACGGCGTGTAAATATTGGCTTGGAGAGCTCTTGTGGTGGGGTATACAATAATCTCCACTCGGGGGACAAGCTATACTACCTAAACCACACCCCGTAAGGTTTCAATCACGGCTTTATTTTCTTCTTCCTGGCCAATGGTAAACCGAATGCAATCAGGCAGGCCATAATTGGCAACTGGCCGTGCAATAATGCCTTCATTCATTAAGTGTTCGTTTACCTTGGTGGCGTCATCAAATTGCGCAAGGATAAAGTTACCTACACTTGGGTAAACATGAATACCAAGGTCAGTAAGTTGTTTGCTCATCCAGGGTAGCCAAGTATCATTATGTGCTTTGGCTTGTGCTGTAAATTCGGTATCCAGAACAGCTGCTTTGGCAGCTTCAATGCCAGCTCCACAAACATTAAAAGGTCCGCGTACTCGGTTTAATATATCGGCAATGGCTTCTGGGCAGTAGCACCAACCCACTCGAAGGTTAGCAAGTCCATAAATCTTAGAGAATGTACGGGTCACCACAATATTGGGGTGCTGATCAACAAACTCAATGCCATCAGAGTAGTCATCGTTGCCAACATATTCTGTATAGGCGCCATCAAGTACCAGCAAAATGTGATCGGGTAGTCCTTCTCGGAGTGTAATAATTTCTTGGCGAGTAATATAGCTTCCGGTAGGATTGTTAGGGTTAGCAATAAAGACTATTTTTGTATCAAGTGTTACAGAGGCTAATAACGCATCCACATCTGTGCGAAGGTCTTTTTCTGGTGCTGTAATGGGGCGAGCACCTACGGCCATTGATGAAATAGGGTACATCAAAAAACCGTACTGACTATAGAGTACGTCATCACCCGCGCCTGCATATGCAAGGCAAATAAGTGATATAAGTTCATCTGATCCTGCGCCACATACAATGCGTGTTGGATCAAGATTATAGACACTAGCAATGGCTTCATGTAGGTCGTATGAGCCAGGATATCGGTATAAACGATCAGCATTCGCTTTAAAGGCTTCTATGGCCTTTGGGCTTGGCCCAAGCGGTGTTTCGTTGGACGATAATTTAATGGTAGGTTTATTACTTTTAGTTTTAGACAAGCCGCCTTTATAGGGGGTGATGTCCATAATTGAGGGTTTTGGGGTAGGGACGTTGGTCATAATTAGTCTTTGGGTTGTATAAATCATTAATATGCACTATATTCCGGGGCCTCGCATTGTATCATAAGGGAATAGGATATGCCAACAACAATCAAGGCAACCTTTGGGCCTTCCTTTAAGGAGGTAGAAGTTGGTGATGTAGTGATTCTTGCTACAGACGAACCAATGGTGCTGGATTCTGGGACATCTGTTAGTGATATTCCCGTGGCATATAAAACGTATGGCTGTTTAAATAAAGATAAATCTAATGCCATTGTGGTGTGTCATGGTCTAACGGGTGACCAATATGTGGCACAAGATCATCCAGTGACGGGTAAGCCAGGTTGGTGGCATGATATTGTAGGGCCAGGTAAGATTCTTGACACTGACCAATATTATATTATTTGTGCCAATGTGATTGGCAGTTGTTTAGGTTCGTTTGGACCAAAATCTGTTAACCCTGAGACTAACAAGCCTTATAACCTAGACTTTCCGGTGATTACGATTGGCGATATGGTCAAGGCCCAAAAACTACTGGTAGATTATCTGGGAATAGAGAAATTATTCGCAGTTATTGGTGGGTCTATGGGTGGCATGGTTGCACTTGAGTGGTCAGTGCGCTTTCCGCAATCACTGAAATCATGTGTTGTGATTGCATCGGCGGCACGTCATACAGCACAAAATATTGCTTTTCATGAAATTGGTCGTCAAGCAATTATGGCTGATCCCAATTGGGCAAAAGGTGAATATATAAATCAAGGTTTGTATCCAGTTAAAGGACTAGCTGTAGCCAGGATGACCGCACATGTGACGTATCTTTCTGAGGCGGGATTGCAAAGTAAATTTGGACGTGGTCTACAAGATCGCGATCAGTTATCTTATGGGTTTGATGCAGATTTCCAGGTGGAAAGCTACTTGCGGTATCAAGGGGTAACATTTGTGGATCGGTTTGACCCCAATGCATATTTATATATCACGCGGGCAATGGACTATTTTGACCTTGTAGCGCAGCATGATGGTATGCTTGCTAAAGCATTTGAAGGTACGAAGGTTGAATTTTGTATTGTTTCTTTTTCGAGCGATTGGTTGTTTCCAACGTCTGAGTCCAAACTTATTGTGCATGCACTCACTGCAGCAGGTGCTAAGGTAAGCTTTATGGAAGTTGAAACCAATAAAGGGCATGATGCCTTCTTATTAGATGAGCCAGAGTTTCATAGTACTTTGGATGGATTCATTAAACGTATTGCCAGGAGTGGATCATGACAAGTGTGATAAGACGTGACTTATTGGCGATCTCTAATCTTGTGCAACATCATTCAAGAGTACTTGAATTGGGATGTAATGAAGGTGATTTGCTTGAGCACTTACAAAACACAAAAGATGTTGATGGCCGTGGTATTGAAATATCCCATGCAGGGGTCAGTAGCTGTTTGGCTAAAGGTTTGTCGGTTGTGCAAGGAAATGTAGAGCAAGATCTTGGGCATTATCCGGATAAGTGTTTTGATTATGTTATTTCATCTCAGGTACTGCAAGCAACGCATAACCCTAAAGATGTATTGGCTGATATGCTTCGTATTGGTAAGCGAGTGATTGTGTCTATTCCTAATTTTGGTCATTGGAAGAATCGGTTGTTCTTGGCCTTAAGAGGGCGTATGCCGGTTACTTCTGCGCTTGCCTACCAGTGGTATGAAACGCCCAATATTCACTTTTGTACGGTAAAAGACTTTGAGGTTTTGGTAGCTGAACTAGGTGGGCATATTACGGATAGGCTTTACTTAGATGAGGATGGTAGTGAGCTTAATTCTTTTATGGCGCGAAGTTGCAATATATTTGCGAGTAAGGCTGTGTACACAATAGCACTTTCTTAATAATGCATCGAGCCTTAGGCTTTTTAAAATCTTGCAAAAATGCCAAAAATGGTTAAAATGTTAATTTTTTTGGCAAATTGCGTATAATAAGTAAGAAATCTTCTTGTGCTAAGGCTATAGCAAAAGCAAGCATTGAAAATACAACATTACGATAAACAATGCATAAGGATGTGTTATGGGTGAGGGTACTGAAGCTTCAAGTGGTAATGGTGAGACGTTTGATATGCGTCTTTATATCATAAAATTATTGCAAGATTATGCTACTCAAGGGCAAAAAGTTATTGCCGTTATAAAAAGTGAATTTGCTCATATGCACTCAAAAGATATCCCGGACTGCTTGGGTGAAATTGCTAAACATTTAACAAAGCCATCCTTTATAAGAGCTAAAATAATAATTGCTGCGTGTGATGCGGTAATACAGCGTGCGAATGTGAGTTTAGCTTTAAAGAGGCAGGCCGAGCGTATGTTGGCAGACGCGCAAGAGGAAAAGAAAAGATGTAGTAAGGTTACTTTTAGTAAGGGCGTTATTGATAATGAGCGGCAACCATCTTCACCAGAGCAAATAACGTTTAATAAGAAACTTAAGTCAGTAAAAGAATATTTAAAGCCACTATCAGAAGATCCAGATTGTGAAATGTGGATAAATAAACTTACCAGTGCCCGAGAAGACCTGCGAAGCCTTTACCAAGATGATATTGCTACTGAGAGAAGTCGTGAAAAGTGTATCTCACTATTAATCAAAATTGCATGCAAAGCGCCATCATTATTTTCTGAGAAAATAATAGATAGTTTTAAAAGTAGCCATCATCGCCTGCGGTTATATAATGCGTGTTCCAAGGGGTGGCTGAATAGATCTCAGAAATGCCAAGAGTCTGATGTTGTAAATTATTTTTATGAGAAAGCAATTCCATGTATAAAAAAGGAAATTGAAATTTGGAATGAGCTCAAAGATGGTCCGGTATATATTGACATAGAAAGATTTACAATTTGTCTTGCTAATGCTCATTTAAGATTAGGAGATGTTTATTTTTCGCAAAATAAAAATGATTTAGCGGTTCATCACTTTTCATTGGCAGTGGGTGAGCGACAGACAAATTCATTTATTGAGAATTTTGCAAAGATAAGCGACCTTCATGGTCAGATTGCAAATAAAGCAATACATTTGGCTGTTATGCGGGCCATTGCCTATGATTATAGTATAATACATCATCAAACGGTTTCTGATTTTGGTTTTGTCTTAACAGAAAATCAAACTCAGTTTAGTGGTTCTTTGACTGAAATAATCCAAAGTAAAGGTTACACTATTCCCACTTATGCTCAAATTCAACTATTGGCGCAAGCAATAAAAAAAGTTGTAACATGTGAATATAATGAATCTAGGACTTATCTAACATTGTCTTTTGCAAGCCGCCAGCCGTCATCAAGTGTTACAAGGTCTAGCGTGTCAAATGATCGCAACCCTTGTTGTACGATACTTTAAGGTTGGAGTGTTGTCTGGGGTGGCTATAGGCAATAGCATGGCGTGTTTATTAAGTAAAAATTTATTCAATTAACCTTTTCTTGACAAGTAAGCTGATTATTACGATACCATGTATGGTAATCTAGGATGAATCAGAGGCAAGGAAGGAAATAATATGGCAAAGGATTGTGGTATACATGTGTCTGCATATGCGAGGCAGACATTTGAGTTAGCATTCCAGAGGCTTGTAAAGCTACAACAAAATTTGCATGAAAAAATAACAACAGTACATGAAGGGGGCCTCGAGAAGCCTCAAGATCAACAACATGATTTGTTTATGACTCTGGCCAGCAGTGGCTATACGTTTGATCGATTATGTAATGAGATGCAGAGCAATCTAGACGATGTTTATCGCCAAATCAAACCTGATGATATGCCAAATTTAGACCTATTGCACAGTTTAAGAAATTGGCAATCAACGCTCAATAATGGCACTGAGCAAGAGGTGTTGAGGCTGAAGCAACATTTGGCTAACTACCAGTCTTGTTATCGTATGGTTGAGCTTGCGCAAAGATTATGTAGTAATTTTAAGAAGTGGCAAGATGAAGGGCATGAAAATGATTTTGGTCCTCAGTCTGAGTTAGGAGAGTATTATTTTGGGCTTATTGCCCCTGTGATTGAGTTGATAAATAATGATGCAAAGCAGATGGGTTTTTCAGTTTCTGTTGAAGTATCAGCGCGTCGTGAACAGGACGATGCTCATATTTCTGTCTATCCCCAGATACCAAGTTCTGTGCAACAGAGGGAGGCTGAATGTAGTGAAGAAGGTTATGAAGAACATATACGCCAAGCACTAAAGGATCCAGAATGTATTGGTGGTTATGACCCTAATGGTAGTAGGCGTCTTGCAGTACGATATTATATGCAGGCTATCACCCAGGCAGCTCCGGAAGATAAAGACAGTATTGCCAGTAAAATGCAGGGTGTAGTTAAGAACATGATTTTGGTGGATGTTTTTAGCTGTATTAGAGATATTGAGGCACTTTGGGAGCCTTCGGAAGATAGGGCTAAAGTTGTCATTAATTTATGTAAGATAATTAAAAATCATGTTGAAGCAAATTCTAGTGATATTAGGCGTGCTAAGTTTCTGTTGACAGGTGAAAAACAAGAAAGAGCACGCTTTCGTAATGTTTCGTTTGATCAAGCCGTTATTGACCATGAGGTTAAGCCGTTAACAAATGTTAAAAAACGTCTTGAAGAAGCTAAAAAAAATTTAAAGGCGTTATTAAAAAGTGATCCTGATAGTATCAGCGCTGATCAACTTAAAGCTATTCAAGGTGCAGTTCTGGACGTTTATAAAAACAGAAACTCTAAAGAAAGCAACTTCACCGACTTCGATATTGCTAATTGTTTGAGGTTGTTAAAAAAAATAGCGAGTGAGGCTCCTGAATTATTCACAAAAAAGATAATGAAAACCTTTAAAGATGATACTCGGCATTATCTGAAAATAATAAGGGCATGTTCACAAGGGTGGAGTTTTAAAGGCAACAGAAGTCAAGATGATACAGAAAGAGAATCGTTATATAACAAAGCAATTGAGAGTTATAAAGCCGAAGTTACATTGCTAGATAAAAAAGCTAAAAAGAAACAGGATGTAGAGTTAGAACTTGATTATCAACATATTGCTGCGCAAGCATATAGCGAAATGAGTCTTGTGTATCATGCATTAGGTATACCAGATGAAGCCATATATTATATGTCCAGAGCATTGCCAGAAGAAAGAGTTCATGCCCAAATATTAAAAGTTGTTTATAAAAACAGTGATGTAAAGGCGGTTATGGCAAGCGCTATCAGAATGATTATTGTATGTAATATTGTAGGTGTAACAGTGTCAGAGCAATATCGCTTTTCATTTGCTACTGAGGATATGCAAAACCAGTTCAGTGCAGACATAATTTCAGCTATGCGTGAACGTAAGTGTAAGATTCCTGATAATGAACAGATACAAGAAATATCAGATCAATTGGCGCAAAGAACTAAAGTTGTTAAACGTACGGAAACAGACCATAAAATAACACTATCGTATGATCTTAAGCAGGCAACAACGCTCTCTGGTGCTGGTGTGTCTGGGCCTGCTCAGAATGCGAGTTGTGTTAAGTAAGTGTGGGTAAGTAGATGTTGGTAATATTTAGTATTGACCGGTTCCATGTATTTAAGATATTTGTAAATTAATAGTTTAAAAATAAATAAAATAGTTTCAATTATTAATTGTTGCTTATTTTGTGGTTTTTGGGGGGAAGTAATGCCAGCGTCAACAGCAAGTAATCCAGAGTTTGAGTGTAAGATTTCCGTCCATACTAATGAGGCAGATGCGGCTCTGAGAAATGTTAATAAGTTTCTTGAGCGGTTTGAGCAGGCGGAAGTTTATGATAAAAGTTTGGCGAGTAAATTAATTTCAACCATTCAAGTTGCAGAGGGAGGATTAAAGGCTTGCGTCGAATTGGCATTAGAGGGTGATTTACGGGATAGAAAATTTGGTCCTAATCCTCAATGGATTGAACAAAATCGTGATACTATTAATGAAAAACTAAGAACTCTTTTTGCCTTTCGTAAAAGAGTCCGCCAAGTACAAGACAATTTTTGTTATGAAATTGAAGATGTGAGGGGTTTTCTTTTATTAAAACAATTTTCTGTATCATCAAGATGGAACGAAGATTTAAAGGAACATGAAACCGAAGTTGGATATTCTGCTAGTAGCAGTGAGGGTGATTCTCCGCCTCCAAGCCCACGTCCACGTCGTTATAGGGGCTCGTCGTCAGCAAGAGCCGCCCAGAGTAGTTATACTTCAGATAGTGAAGATTCGGAATATGATTCCCCACCACCAAGTTCGCGCCCTCGTCATTATCGGCATTCGTCATCGGCAACAGCTGCCCAGGATAGTTATGCTTCAGATAGTGAAGAATTTTCGCAAAGTTCGGAGCATGACTCTCCACCACCATATAGACGAAGAGCTTCAAGTCCACTATACCAAACATTTACCCGGCGAACAGAATATGCTAATGGTGAGGTTTCAGAAGAAGAAATACAAATAGAATTAGACGCAGATGAGTTACCTGCAGGAGCTAGAGAAGCATTAGATAGAATGTTTGGTAATTGGATAGGGCAGTTTTCTCAACAGTCTAGTCAGAGGCCAAGAAGTTTTCGGAGGCCGCCGCAATCAAGACCAGTCCCATCTGCGCCACCACCACCGTCTTCCCCGCCACCGCCTTATCAAAGAACTGCTTCGGGTGATCAGGCAAGCCGTTCTAATTGGCGAACAAGTCATGGGAGTCCCGGTAGTTCACCTAATACAAGAAGAAAACCATCTGCACCACCACCTTATGAATATTCCCATTCGGCTGCCTATGGGGGTGATGGGCGACCAAGCAATGGCCCAAGAAAAATGCCATCTGCCCCTCCTCGGCCACCGTCAGGGTTTGCAGAAGGTGCAAATACTGATTGGAGGCCAAGTCCGCAGGGTAGCTCTAAGTCATCATTTCAGGTACCTCCAAAAGCTAAGATGCCACCAGAAAACCTAGCAAAATTGTCATTTGAAGAGCTTGTTCAAAGGGGTAGGAGCTACCTGGAAATCTCAAGAACCTCTTCTAATTTGGAAGATAAATCTAAATATAAGTTACATGCAATAAGATGTTTGTGTGGTGCCATACGAAAAAGTCATGATCAAAGTGCTAGACATGCATGGAAACATGTAGTGTTACGTTTATTTACGTCTATGGGATATGATGAGCTTATACAAGCGCATTATGATATAGTGACCATTGCAAAACAAGAAGACATATATGTTGGTAGAATAGCCAAAGCTGCACTTAATTGTATTATAGATAATAAAAGCGAACACCATTTTACTCCTACTCAACAGGGATGTGCTTGCGTTCATATGGCGCGGTTATGTCGTTTAAAGGTAGGCTCGAAAGATTCTCGTATGGTCAGTTATGTATGTCACCTTGAACAAGCAAGTAGTTTTGGTGTAGACTGCAGGGAGCAGTTTCAACTTGTAGTCCAGTGCTTTCCTGCTAAAGCCTTGCACATGATAGGTGATTATTTGTATCAAGGAGCACATGGTTTTAAAGCAAACCATCCTAGGGCTGCTTTTTGGTTTCAGCAAGCATATCGAAAAAGTAATGATCCCCATAGCAGTACCTGGGCAGGTATAGCATATAAGTCTGCGGGTAATGCAGATGAAGCCATCACGTACTTTGAAATTGGACAGTTTAAATACCCGCTTGCTGATTTTTATTGGCTAGATATGCAGCAAGGTCAAATAAAAACAATGCAGTTACAAGACCTGCAATCACCAAAAAGCATGGAGCTGATAACGACGTTTTTACGTGTGGCACTTCATTTGCAATTAAACATGTACCGACATGAGAGTGGTGCTTGGATGGCTAATCAGGCCAATCGTATGGTATATCAGCTTACAAGGGAATATTTGCCATGTTCACAAAGCGTGAGGTGCGAATATTATAGCCAGATGCTAAGTGCAATTGACCAACAATGCATGACAAAACTTGTACCAAAGCAACATGGTATTTCTATGACGCCTATGAATGTTTCGGATAATCCATCAAATATACATAATCTCATGCAAGATAAGTTATGGGCATGTATTGTTCAAGACGGTGTGATACCAGATGGAGGCGCAATGATTGCTGCATCAGTCATATTATCCAGATATGCAATGCTTTATATGACGCCTGATGGTGCTCGGGCTCAATCCGTTTCTTTCCCAGCAGTTAGTGACTACGATCTATTCTCTATCGGAAATCAAATATCCCGATGCTTTAGTGCTCAGCCACAATACTATATGTATGACCCTTCCGTGGGAGCAAGAGCAGGTCATCCTGGTGCAGTACGGTAAAATAGTATTTCGTTTTTACCTTTGCACTAATGCGCTTGCGTTGGCAAGCGTTGAAATTTAAACACTATAGTTGCACTTGGGGGCATTTGTCGCTATGCTGCGCGCACATAGGGTGATACGTATATACTTATTAAAGGCCTAAGAGATTATGCTTAGCAACCAACTCTCAAACAAACGCCTCCTCATAGAACGTTGGGCTACAGGCGCGTTGTTTGTTTCGGCAAGTATTTCTATTGCAGTAACCATTTTGATTATTGCATCTGTATTTTTTGAGTCTGTTCGGTTTTTTTCTTACGTGCCAATTACTGACTTTTTATTTGGTACGCATTGGTCACCAGCAGGGCAGGGTGGACAAGGTTCTTTTGGTGCCATTCCACTTTTTACCGGAACATTGTTAGTAACAGTTATTGCTATGGTAATTGCTACGCCCATTGGATTGTATGCCGCCATTTATTTATCAGAATATGCCCCCAGAAAAGTACGTGACAGAGTTAAGCCTTTGCTTGAGGTGTTGGCTGGTATTCCAACAGTAGTTTATGGGTATTTTGCAGTGATTGCTGTTGCTCCATTGATGCGGGGTTTTGGCGATATGATTGGATTAAGTATTGCCTCAGAAAGTGCACTTAATGCTGGCCTTGTCATGGGAGTGATGATTATTCCTTTTGTATTATCCTTGTCCGATGACGTGATTAACTCGGTACCTCAGACCTTGCGAGATGGTTCCCTGGCACTTGGTGCTACTCAATCCGAAACCATTGTTAAAGTGATTATTCCTGCGGCTTTTCCTGGTATTATGAGTGCGGTTTTGCTGGGAGTATCTCGTGCTATTGGCGAAACAATGATTGTCGTGATGGCCGCTGGATTAGCAGCAAATCTCACCGCAAACCCGCTAGAGTCGGTAACAACGGTTACCGTGCAAATTGTTACTCTTTTAATTGGTGATCAAGAATTTGATAGTGCCAAGACATTATCTGCTTTCGCATTGGGGCTTTCATTATTTGTGATGACCCTTATCCTTAATATTATTGCACTTTATGTGGTGAAAAAATTTAAGGAGCAATATGACTGATATTCATAGCATTGACATTAAGAAGCTTTCACGTAAACGCCGTAAAGCGTTAAAGCGACGTATGAAGCGTAAGCAAATACACAAGCAAGTTGCTGGTACCATTGAAAAACGCAGAAGAGCAGAGAAGCGTTTTGTTATGTATGGCCAGGTTGCCGTTGCTGTATGTATTATATTTTTGGTGCTGTTGTTAGGTAAAATTATTTTAGGAGGCTACAGTGCCTTCATGCAGACAAAAATTAAAGTACCCATTACATTTGATAAGGTACTTGTAGAGCAGGATAATTTTCGCAAAATTATGTCCAATAGTCTGCAAAACCATTTTGGTGATGTCAGTGGTAGGCGTAATAAGCGTATGTTGGGAGGTATTTTTACGCAAGATGTTGCCGGTGATATTAAAAAATACCTTGAACAACATCCGCAAAAGCAAGGACAAACCGTTGAAATATGGCTGGTGGCGTCATCCGTGGTTGATATGTATTATAAGGGTAAGTTGGATGTTTCAGTTTCAGAAGATAAACGTAAGCTTAAAGACAAACAGCTTGGATGGATTAAGCAGTTAGAGTCCGAAAATAATATTTCAGGATTTTTTAATGCAGATTTTCTAACGCAAGGTGACTCAAGGTCGCCAGAGCGTGCCGGGATGTTAGGAGCCATTGTTGGTTCGTTATTTGTGGTCATTGCCTGTATGGTTGTGGCTTTTCCACTAGGGGTGATGACGGCAATTTACCTAGAAGAATTTGCACCTAAAAATAAAATTTCCGAATTTATTGAAGTTAATATCAATAACCTAGCTGCCGTGCCGTCTATTGTGTTTGGTTTGCTTGGACTGATGCTGTATTTGCAAATTTTTGGTATTCCGCGTTCAGCAGCACTTGCCGGTGGATTGACTCTGGCGCTTATGGCACTGCCTGTGATTGTTATATCAACGCGTGCCTCCATACGTGCTATTCCTCAATCGATCAGAGATGGTGCGATGGCACTTGGTGCTTCAAAACTCCAAACCACTATGCATCACGTATTGCCACTTGCGATGCCGGGCATTATGACCGGTACTATTTTAAGTATGGCACGCATTTTAGGAGAAACAGCACCACTATTAATGATTGGTATGGTAGCTTTTGTAGCAGATATTCCGGGTAGCTTTACTGATGCTGCTACTGCCATGCCGGTACAAATTTATTTATGGTCAGATAGTGCCGAGCCTGGGTTTATTGAAAAAACGTCGGCTGGCATAATGGTTCTACTCATATTTTTGTTATGCGTGAACGCATTAGCAGTATGGGTGCGTAAGAAATGTGAAATCAGATGGTAGGTTATCATGAGTGATCCTAAAGAGAGCAAATCCAAAAAGTTGCGAATGCAGGCTCAGAATGTTGATGTTTTTTATGGCGATAAGCAGGCATTATTTGGTGTGGATATGGATATTCAAAAAAACCAAGTAACTGCGCTTATTGGTCCTTCAGGATGTGGTAAGTCTACGTTTTTGCGTTGCTTAAACCGTATGAATGATACTGTTCCATCATGCCGTATTGAAGGTAAAATTTTGCTTGATGGTGAATCTATCTACGAAAAAAATGTTGATGTGGTGGTGCTTCGTTCTAAAGTGGGAATGGTGTTCCAGAAACCCAATCCGTTTCCAAAATCCATTTACGACAACGTTGCCTACGGACCACGTATTCATGGTCTTACACAATCAAAAGAAGAGCTGGATACCATTGTTCAAAAAAGTCTTCAGCGCGCTGGGCTATGGGATGAGGTTAAGGATCGTCTTAACGAACCAGGAACAGGATTATCTGGTGGTCAACAGCAACGTCTTTGCATTGCACGTGCGATTGCCATTAAGCCTGAGGTTGTTCTGATGGATGAGCCATGCTCTGCACTTGACCCTATTGCAACTGCTGTCGTGGAAGAGCTTATTTGTGAGCTCAAAGAGAAATTCACCATTGTGATGGTTACACACTCCATGCAGCAAGCACGCCGTATTTCGGATAAGACAGGTTTCTTTCATTTAGGGAAGTTAATAGAGTTTGGTGATACCGAGCAGGTGTTTGAAGCACCTGTGCACGAAAAAACAGCAGATTATATTGAAGGTAAGTTTGGCTAGGATTTAGTAACCAGATACTACTTGTCGGTCGCAAGAGCAAGTGTAGAGCTGTAAATGATGATGGAATGGTAATACTAAATCTTGGAAAGATTTGAGGGATATTAACAGGGGTGTTTTTCTACTTTCTGCCTACTTATGTCAACATCTGTTAACTTTAGGCTAGGTGTTTCATGAAGTCTTGAGATATCCTGCATTTTGGTCAGCCTAGTTCTTGACATCCTTAATAAATCTGGAGAAGTTATGTACTTGAGTTCATCTTGCTCGGAAGGTATTCTTCCTTTGCATGATTGGCATAACATTTGTTCTTGAGCATTGTCTTTACAATAGCCTTTTGCAATACTGTATGCATCGCCACAAATAGAAACGTTGTAATAAGAGTGATGAAGACTTACTTCTACGACGATTCTTGATACAATGCTTAACCACTCATCAAAGTTTGAACATTTGCGATATATGACATCGAGGCAACATGCCATCAGTTTTGTATCAAAACCGCTTATGTTTTCGCTGATGTCCTTCATAGAGCTAAGAGGTTGCTTATCTAGTAACTCAATGATGCCTTGTTGATCGAGTTTGATGAAATCAAGAACTTCTTTTATTTTTTCCTTACTTAAGAATCGATAACGTACAATGCGTAAAAGAAGTTCTTCATTAACTGCATTACTAGTTTTTGTCTTTGGGGATGTTGTAAGAAGTCTAAATAGGTCAAACTTTCTACGCTGAATACATTCTAGTAGCACATCATCAATGATTATTTTCTGATTGGGCACAAGATCTAATAATTGTCTGACTCTTGTTTTTGCACCTGGGGGGTCAAAAGCAAGAGGAAGGCGTGCAATTATTTCAAGACCTTTGAGTGCAATAATACATCTGCATACAGGGTCTGAATTTGCCATGGTACTTATTAAATAAGCAAACTTATCTTCTTCAAATAATATGAGTTCACTATCAAGCATCAGATGGCTATCTATGAATGATGAAGTGATAAACGCTGGTATCACATTTATGTTGTGACATTGGTACTTACTTGGGTTTTCTTTTATTATTTGAAGTAACCGATATCCGAAGGAAAAATTGACTTTATTGGAGTATAGAAAAGTTAATAAGCGGTCCATGACAATATTACATTGATCCGGAAGGTGTTTTATAAGTGTCCAAGTGCATTTATATCCGTCTGCACTGTCAAGAAGTGACTGAAATAAAGATTCAACTCTTTGAGTGTGTTGTTTAGAGTATATGTCTAAAATGACTCCTAGTAACGTTGTCATACTAGATGATAAACACTCATAACACATTTCTTCGAGCGCTTTACTGTCAAGGCTATTAAGATATATAAGAAGTTTGTTTTTGAAGCTTTTTTGATGAATTTGCTCAGTATGTAAGCGAATGATGTTTTCGGATTTTTTCTTTGTTTCCTTTGTTTGTGTGCTTTTTTTTCTGGTTTCTCTAGAGCCTTTCACAAATGCTTCGAGTTTTTCTTCCGATGAAAAGTCCTTATCATCAGTCCTTAAAGTTTCCATTCTATCGTGCAATGTTTTATCTAATGTAAACGATGCCAGTTGGTTAAGAACCTTATATTCACGTTTATAGGCCAAAGCTGCAATGAGGAGTCTTATTACTTGGTCTTTATTATCTTCAAGTCCGTCAGTTAAGTTCTCTATAGTTTTTATGTGTTCTTTAGGATACGGCTTGACAATCTCTTCCATTACCTTGATCAAGGCATCAAGTTGAGGTGTTGGTTTTTGCAAATCTCTTTGTGAGTATGTACTTGCCCCAGACAAGAGAAGTTCACTAAAAAAGTTGCATTGATAAAGTTTGTGTCTATCGGGCACTTCTGTTGTCGTTTAATGATTGATACCACGTTGTGATGTTGTGCGTGTATATAAACGCTGCGTTTAATAATTTGCAATATAATTTTATTTTTATTTCAAAAATTATATTAAATGATCGAAGAAGTCATTTTGGAGATGTTAAGCAGCGGTACGATAAGCGTATGGTGGGATCTATATTTACTCAAGACGTAGTTAGAGGCCTTAAAGAGCATATTGCAGATAATCCGGATGATACCGAGCAGGTGTTTGAAGCACCAGTGCACGAAAAAACAGCAGATTACATTGAAGGTAAGTTTGGGTAGCAAATCAACGTCAACCAAATTGCCTTTTGGCGAATATATTAGTCTTTCTTTGCAGCACGCATAGCACGCTTACGATCGTTTGGATCAAGCAATCGTTTGCGTAAACGCAAATGGCGAGGCGTTACTTCTACCAACTCGTCATCGCCAATATAGGAGATGAGTTCTTCTAGTGAATGAACTTTTGGTGGTACTAAACGTACAGCTTCATCCGAACCAGATGCACGAATATTAGTGAGTTGCTTACCTTTAAGTACATTAATTTCAAGGTCATTATCACGATTATGTTCACCCACAATCATGCCTTGATACACTTTGTCTTGTGGTTTAATAAACATAATGCCGCGATCTTGTAGATTAAAGATGGCATATGCTACAGCTTCACCTTGGTCGGTACTAATCAGTGCTCCATTACGCCTGAAAACAATATCACCCTTATACGGTTCATGGCTATGGTAAAGTCGGTTCATGACTCCTGTACCACGTGTATCAGTTAAAAATTCGCTTTGATAACCAATTAAACCACGCGATGGAGCTAAGAAAGTAATACGTGTTTTGCCGCCTCCAGATGGGCGCATGTCAGACATGGTTCCTTTTCGAAGGCTAATTTTTTCAACTACGGTACCACTAAACTCGTCATCTACATCCACCACTACTTCTTCAATAGGCTCTAGGGTTTTGCCAGAGGTTTCATCTTTTCTAAATAAAACGCGTGGACGAGAAACTGAGAGCTCAAAACCTTCACGGCGCATGGTTTCAATAAGTACGCCAAGTTGAAGTTCACCACGGCCACCCACTTCATAAGCCTCACCACCTTCGGTTTCATTAACGGTAATGGCAACATTAGTTTCAGCTTCAGCCATCAATCGATCACGAATCATACGTGATGTGACTTTAGAACCGTCTTGTCCAGCAAATGGTGAGTCATTTACGCTGATGGTGACTGCCATTGTAGGTGGATCAATGGGAGTTGATGGTATAGGCTGTGTTACTTGAGTGTCACACAATGTATCTGCAACAGAGGCCTGAGTAAGTCCAGCAATACATACAATATCGCCAGCTTTTACTGATTCTACCGGTACACGTTCAACACCTTTAAAGGATAATAGTTTTGTAAGTTTTCCGGTTTCTACTACTTTACCATCAAGGTTGATGGCTTTAACTTGCATATTTATATTTGCAGTTCCGCTATAGACACGTCCGGTAAGCATACGGCCCAAGAAGTTGTCAGACTCAAGCAATGTTGCAAGCATACTAAATGGTGCATTTTCGTCTTCTACATTGGGTTCTGGAACATGTTTTAATACCAGGTCAAGCAGGGGAGTGAGGTCTTTTTGCTCATCACCAAGTTCGCCGACACACCAGCCATCACGTCCTGATGCATACATAATTGGAAAGTCCAATTGATCTTCATTGGCATCAAGTGCTACAAATAAGTCAAATACTTCATCAACAATTTCTTCAGGTCGGCCATCGGGGCGATCTACTTTATTAATCACCACAATAGGGCGTAAGCCTTGTGCTAGGGCTTTGGATAATACAAATTTAGTTTGTGGCATCGGGCCTTCGGCCGCATCAGTAAGGAGTATCACTCCATCGGCCATCGACAATACACGTTCAACTTCCCCACCAAAATCCGCGTGTCCAGGAGTGTCAATAATGTTAATATGCACACCCTCATAATCAATGGCAGTGCATTTTGCCAAAATAGTAATACCGCGCTCTTTTTCAAGGTCGTTAGAGTCCATGACGCGTTCATCCACCTGCTGGTTATCTCGAAAGATACCCGTTTGTTGGAGTAGTGAATCAATAAGAGTAGTTTTTCCATGATCAACGTGAGCGATGATGGCGATATTACGAATAGGGGTGCTCATACAAATGTACCAAAAAGTTAACAATTAAGCGCGCTGCGCTTCTATACAGCTATTATTGAGGGGTGTAAAGGTTATTCCACGTATTGGTCAGCAATTTTCAATGCTTGACTAATTTTTTCAAGTCCTTCGTCAATATGGGCGTTGGTTGCAATAAGTGGAGGTCCAACAAAAATATGGTTCCAGCGTGCGAAAGTAAAGAGGCCAAGTTCTCTAAGTTTTGCAAATACTTGTCCCATAATCTTCATGTCTTCTGGTTGGGCATTCCATGGTGCCATTGGCTCTTTTGTTTCACGATTCTTGACTACTTCAATAACGCCCAGCAGTCCAGTGATACGCACGTCACCAATGCTTGGATTAACCTGTTTAAGTTCTTCTAAGCACTTAGCTGTATATGCGCCAACTTGACGACAATTTTCAATAAGGCCTTCTTCTTCAATAACCTGCAGGTTAGCGACTCCAGCAGCGCAAGCCACAGGATGAGCGCCATATGTCATTCCAAACGTAAATGCATGGTCCTCTAAATAATCGGCAATGCGTTTGTTCATAATCACAGCTCCAAGAGGCACGTATCCAGAGGTTAGGCCTTTTGCAGTTGTAATCATGTCGGGTACGACGTCAGCATTTTGAACTGCAAACCATTCCCCGCATCTACCAAAGCCACTCATAACTTCATCGGCTATGAATAAAATATTATATTTATCAGCAAGTTGCCTTATTCCTTTAAGGTAGCCTTCTGGGTATTTAATGCATCCGGATGTGCCTGATTCGCCTTCCATAAAAATAGCGGCAATGGTATCAGGTCCTTCAAAGTTAATGACATCTTCAACATGTGCCAGTGCTTTTTTGCAAGTATCTTGGGCGGTAGTTTGGCCCCAAGGGCAACGATACACATAAGGGTCTTCTACCCGTACAATACCGCCTACCAAAGTGTTTTGATCAAAGGTGAGGCGTCTTGGGTCGCCACTAAGGGCGGCAGCACCATTTGTGCAGCCATGATATGAACGATATTTTGTGATAATTTTATGCTTTCCGGTGACAAACCGGGCTAGCATAATGGCGGTCTCATTGGAAGTGGAGCCGCATAGTGTAAATAGTGTTTTATCAAGATCTCCTGGCGCAATATCGCTGAGCTTTTTACCTAAAAGCCCGCGTGCTTCGGTCGTCATTTGACCGGCATGGGCATGGGATATTTGCCCCATTTGTTTGGTCACCGCTTCAATAATTTTTTTGTTGCCATGCCCTACGTTAACATTAACTAATTGTGCAGAAAAATCAAGATATTGTTTGTCGTTTTGATCCCAGAAATACACACCTTGAGCATGCGAAACATGTATAGGATTCGCATCTTTTTGTTTAATCCAATGAAAAAAAGTGTGATCGCGATTTAATGTGGCGATTCTTTCAATGTGGTCATTATTCATAGTATGGTAATAAAATCCGGGGTTAATATAATTCTAGCTCATCCAGTTAACGGCAGCTTCTGGATTCCATTTGCTGGTTATTTTGCGAATACGAGTCCAAAATTCGATAGAGCTTTTTCCTGTGATGTCGCCGGCACCAAATTTGGAGCCATTCATGCCACCAAACGAGAATGGCTCACGGGGTACAGGTACGCCAATATTAATGCCAATCATGCCAGATTGAAGTTGCTTGGAAACTTCGTTTGCAATTTTACCGCTTTGGGTAAATATTCCAGCGCCATTTCCATATTCGGAGCTATTTTCTATTTCAATGGCGTGGCTAATGTCTTTTACGCGCGTAATTGACATTACAGGGCCAAATACTTCTTCTTTTGCAATCGCCATATCCGGTGTAACATTGTCAATCAAGGTTGGTCCAACATAAAATCCATCCTTGTTGCCATCAACATTAGGGTTTCGGCCATCTAATATAATAGTGGCGCCAGCTTTTTCTGCTTCCGTGATGTAGTTTTCAATACGTTCTTTAGCGGCAGCAGAAATAACGGGACCAAGGTTGTCGCCTGGGATTATCTTTTTGGCTTCTTCAACCATTTTTTCAATAATATGATCAACATCGCCTACTGCCATAAGCGCAGATGCTGCCATGCAGCGTTGGCCAGAGCAACCAGACATGGATGCAATAATGTTCGAGGCTGCCATGTCAGGGTGTGCGTCGGGTAATAAAATGAGATGATTTTTGGCGCCGCCGAGAGCTAAAACACGTTTAAGGTTAGCGGATGCACGCTCATATACCACTGCGGCAATATGAGTGGAGCCAACAAAACTAACTGCCTGAATATCAGGGTGATCGCAAATTGCTTCTACAATTGTTTTATCGCCTTGTACAATATTAAACACACCATCTGGGAGTCCGGCTTCTTTTAGAAGTTCAGCAATACGCATGGCACTCAAAGGAACTTGCTCCGATGGTTTTAATATAAAACTGTTACCCAAGGCAATGGCAATAGGAATGGTCCAGTGCGGCACCATGGATGGAAAATTAAATGGTACAATGGATGCAACCACACCAAGTGGCTCGCGGTAAGATTTGCATTCTACGCCACGGCTTACTTCTAATACTTCGCCAGGGACGATTTGAGGTAATGAACAGGCAAACTCAACAATTTCAATTGCTTTTTCTATTTCAGCTTTGGCTTCAGAATAAATCTTGCCGTGTTCACGAATAATTAGATCCGTGAGTTCTTCAATGTTGTCTTCAAGCAATGTTTTGTATTTATAAAAAACCTGCACTCTGTTTTTTATTGTTGTTTTACTCCAGCTCTCAAAAGCATTTTGTGCTGCACTAACAGCTTCATTCAATGAGTTGGTGTCGGACAGATACACTTTCCCAATGACGGATGCATTTGCGGGGTTGATAACATCAAGTACAGGGGCATTTGGGTTTGGCTGAGTAACATTTCCGCCTATAACATTGGTTGCGTGAATAAGTGTACTATCGGTCATGATGCAAGAGTCCTTTCGTTGTTTTTCGTGTGCTTAATAATCATAGTATCCCACAGTTAGGTTTATATAAGACACTATCCATCAGCGCATGCGATTATAGCATATAGGCGCTGGTAGATGTTTTTGAATTACCTTAAAAATGCAATATATATTATTGTTATATTTGGAAAAGTAAAAATTAATTTGGCTTTTTGTTTAGAAGTGCAAAAATATCGATAAAATAATATGGTTTGCTATTATGGCGAATAAGATGGCCATTATAACGATCTATACCAATATTTCGTGATACAATTTCATCCATCACCCGGTGGTAAGATTCATTGTTTGGTACAATAATCTTAATAAGGTAGTCAATACTTCCGCTAGTAGCATAGCATTCTACAACTTCTGGAATATCTTTAATGCCTTCTTCAAACACATGAAAGCCATTGCCATCATGGCTCTTAAGGACAATTTGTACAAAAAATACGCAGTAATCAGTGATTTTACCAAGATCAAGTTCTACACTATATTGTGTAATGATGCCTTCTTTTTCAAGGCGTTTGACACGTTGCCAACAAGGACTAATGGAAAGTCCAACTTGGTCAGCTAAATCTTTTTTAGTAATCTGACTATTTTTTTGTAATGCATTTAAAATTTGAATATCAATATGGTCAAGTTTCATGGATGCGCTAGGAGGTTATCGTTGATAAAGAAAATTTTTTTGAATTCCTATATACTATGTCAAAACATAATATCAAACTAAAAACTACTTGCAAGCAGCATCAAAGCGCAAGCGCTATTGCCACGGCGTTTTGGTGCTAATGGTAAAACACATTACCCCTTGGTTTGATTTACGATTAATATATTACTAATAATATAATTGCCATTGAAGGACAAAATCTGTTATAAAACCTGCCGCAAAAAGATAATGCCCATGGCAGTACTAATCAAATAGTGATTAGATCTATTGCACATGATCTTTAACGTTTCCGTTATCGGGCGGTTAGCTCAGTTGGTTAGAGCGCTACGTTGACATCGTAGAGGTCGGAAGTTCGAATCTTCTACCGCCCACCACCGACACGCTCTTCGAGCTTCGGGTGGCTTACGCCAGTAAGACGCACGAAGTCGATTAGAGCTAGGAGTGTCGCCCGAAGCCTTTCAACGTAGCTTTAGCGTAGTTGGATAGGCGAAGGGGGACTGGAGTTGGGTCTACCCCAATTAGGGAGGCACGTTGGACTATTATCTAACCACATAATATTTTTACTCTCAATCTGTAATTTTCAAAATTGCGGAACCCGTAG
>MDSV01142705.1_pt1 | contig 58024 bp, 53 predicted proteins | sample 810851 | NCBI WGS metagenome assembly MDSV01 (sample SAMN05326640, study PRJNA326480) | marine metagenome | isolation source: seawater | place: Atlantic Ocean: North East | collected 2012
TAGTGGTCTATCATGAAGCGTTGTCGATGCTTCGACCCGGGTTCAAATCCCGGCGCGGGCGCCTAACTGGCGCAATCAATCTTTTCTGTCGCATTACGAAGAGACTTTTTCATGATTTTGAAATAAAAAAAAGCCCCCACCAGGAGCGAACTCCTGATGAGGGCAAAAACCCGTTAGGGCGTATCAATCTGAATTACTGATTGTTTCATTCGTCAGCTTCGATAAACTGGCTTGTTGCTGCTGCACCAAGACCCATGGTCATTGCTGCTCCAGCTAGCCATCCACTCATACCAAGTCCTGTTTCAGAGTCGGTATCTGGTAGCATGATGTACCATCCTAGCATTCCTACTAGCATTAGTGCACCTGCACCCCACATTGTGATGGTCTTTGCCATGTCAGGTAGGTCATCCATAGCATCAACGCCAGCCATTGGTAGGGCTAGTGTCAAAGTTAGGACAAGGGCACAGATAATTCCTGCCCACATACCGATTGTGCCGATCATTCCGCCGGTAGCCATGTCACAGGCATCATCGTCGTCTTCATCGTCACAGATATCAGAGAAAGACGCTGTCATAGTTAGTTCAGCTCCGTCGCATTCGACTTCGCCGGTACTATCGTCACTATCGTCCATCATGTCCGCCATTGCGTCACAGGTATCTGCGTCGCCAGCATCCATGGTGGTCCAGACACTTGTAAGGCCGTAGCCCATATCCATGTCCGCGTCTTCCATATCCTCAGCATCGTCACCAACAGGAACCAGCCAAGTGCCTCCCATTGCTCCAACTATACCGAGTACCAAACAAAGTGCCGCCAAAGCGGTCATCATCATATTCTTCATGTTTGCATCCATTGTTTTCACATTTCCCGAGGCTTTACCCTCGAGTGTAATCCGAAACACTTAGTATATGACCTTTTTACCGTTTGTATTGATAGAAAACGTGGTTTCAAACTATCTTATGGTTAGTCACGGTGCCGCAAACCTTGCAATAAACATCAATACCATTTAATCTAGGAGTAACTCCAGAAATGTCAATTTCTGCTCCGCAACGGCACTTGACCTTGGTCTGCATGGCTTGCGCTAAAGGCTACCTATTCATGAATTCAGCGGCTAACTCCTAATGATGTAAACATCTATTCCCACATAAGATATATCGGAGGAGTAGGATTTTTTCTGATTAATCGAAAGAGATACGATTTCTGTTTCTGCAAGATGGTGGCGTATTTGTTTTTCAGCGTCTTCTAATGAATTGGTTGGTAATATCGCCCAACCTCGAATAACTACTTCGTGTCCTTTTTTGAGTAGACCCAGTAAATCAGGTAAGTGTTCAATGGATTCATGTGGCAGGTTTACCAACAGAAAATCGCAACATTCAGAGTATGTGGATGATAGTTTTCTAGCATCAACGCAATTGATATTTTGCCCCGGGAGGTTTTCTTCAAGCAATTCAGCAGCATGGGGATTTAGGTCGCTGGCATATATTTTGTCGACATGTTCTGTCATTTTTGCAAGGGGAACTAACGCTGGCCCAACGCCAGCATATGGGTCGCAAACGTCTATTCTTCTCCCGAGTTTTTCTGAAAGTTGTTTCGCCGTTTCGAGATTTTCAAGTCTCTCTGTTGCTAGCCTTGGCGAATAATACACTCGGGTTGGATCGATCCAAAATTCGTTTCCGTGTTCTCTTACTCTGGTCTTCGTTGACTCGTTACCTCTTGTTGCCAAAGTGGTTAACTCCCGAACGCGGAATTCGCCTTTTACTCCATTATCCGCGCATACTATCCTTGCGCTAGAATGCTGTTCAAGCATCGCTTCCCCTATGTTTTTTGAAAATTGAATAATCTGATCTGGTATCTTTACAATAATCACATCGCCAACCTGGTCGTGGCTCATTGGCCAATAGTCTCGATATTGTTGGAATAATTCGTTATCTAGTCGATTAGTCCAATGTTGTGGGCCTGAGGAAATAGGTTCCAGTTCCGTTATTTCTAGGCCTTCGATGATTTTAGGAGCTGTTTCATTGAGAGGTATGCCTCTGTAATCGTCCAAATTATGGATGCCATAGCCTTTTGAGAGCCACCCATTGGTGGATAATTTGTCTCTCCACAAGGAAGTTTCCCTGCTCGGCACTATCAAATGGCGCATGCTCTTCGCCATGCCCACAGGAGCAAGTGGTTTGAGCATGGCGGCTGGATTGGTTCTAATTGGAATGGGTCCTGGAGGGGTTGCTGGAATGACTCGCGCGGCCATATTGGCGGCAAAAAACGCCAACTATCGAAGGTATGAGGCATACACTGCATTGTGGAGTGATGATGATTTGGCAGATTTAGAATCTGAAATTGGCCATATTGAGAAAGTAATGCGCCCTGAGGTTGAAGACCCTGTTGAGTTGCTTAGGTTGGCGAAAAGTGAAGTCGTTGCTTTACTGGTTGTAGGAGATCCCCTTCAAGCCACTACTCACGTAGATTTGCAGTTGCAAGCGGAAGAGGCAGGGGTTGATTGTACTGTTATTCACGGAATCTCAATTACTGGATTAGTCACCGGTGCTATTGGTTTATCCAACTACAAATTTGGAAGACAAACCACATTGACATATCCCTATGGAGGATGGGTAGCTACCTCGCCTTTGGAAGTTATTGCAGTAAACAGAATGCAAGGCTTGCATACACTTGCTCTTCTAGACTTAGACCCAACTGGTGAAGGGGTGGGCGGGCAAGTTCCCATGCAACCCAAAGATGCTGCGAATGCTATGTTCTTGATGGCTAAGAAATTGAAAGATTCCTATGAAGAGATGTCTGATGAGTCAACTTTTGATAAATTAAAAATCGAAGCCTGTAAGAAGATTTGTGAGGAAATTAACTCGCTAATGGTAGTTCTATGCAGCGATATGGGGGCGCCTGAACAAAACATCACTTATCTTCCATTAAGCGAATTATCGAATGCTGAGGTTGGGTGTTTGCATTGTTTGGTCATACCTGCAAAACTTGGTGATGTTGAGGATTCAGCCGTTCGCAGATGGGGGAAGGAGTGAACAGGGGGCGGCGTCTCCGCTGCTATGATGGCGAGGCCGGCGCAGGTTGAGTTTCCTGGGAAAAAGCGTCAGCGTATGCGTATGCGTGGCACAAAACAAGCCAATATTGACACTCAAAAACGCCTAAGAAAAAACCTCGAAAAATTACTCGAAGAAGGGGAAACTTTGCTGCCAGCCATGACTTGGACTGGGAAATTAAAATGGGGAAGAACTGACCCTGTAACAAAAACTCTCAGAGAATTAAGGAAAATTCTTGATAGGCGCCATGATAAAAAGTGGTTGGCAAAAAGAATGATGGCAAAGCGCGGCGACGATGTTGGAAAGGCGCTTGCTGGGTCATTGATGGCCGCCCATGATGAAGATATTTCATTGGTTGGAAATTACAGTCATCAATCGTTTGGAAAGGCGTCCTATGTTAGAAGGGGCGATGGGAAAATAGCGTACCAGGCCGGAATTCAAAATCACCACATGGCCACGCTACGAATGCTTCCTTGGGAGGATCATGCACGTAAAGGATACTTTTTCTTTTCATGGAAAGGCGGGTTTGTATGTAGTGGCCCTGAGCCAAATATTCCTGATGGTTGGCTTGATGAAGTTCTTTTGCGGTCTAGATTTGATTTTGAAAATGATGGGAAAATTTGGGTAACTGAAGGTCTTGGTTTTGAAGCCGTATCGAATGATGAAATGGCAAAGGATGGTTACTTGGTTTTGAATTTCATTGATGGAAGTAAGGTCGCTATTGGTTTCGACAAGTTGGAGACTGTAAAGAGTAAATCCTCATTCATTCATGACCTTGCATTGTCGATGTTGCCCCCTAACCTATCAACGGTGATGACTCCAGATGCTGTTTGGGCTCCAGAGGGAGCGAGTCGCGAAGGTGCAGAAGAAGCCTTAGAGCGGGTACTAGATGCTTGGATGGGTTTAACATTGAATGAGGGTTCAATATCTAAAAGGGTGAAGTTGGCAGTTCTTCATCACCTGAATGAAGGTTTCATTGTTGGTGAGAAGTGGTTTGAAAAAGCAGAAGATGCTGTGAATGAACTAAATGGCTCCCCATCAGAAAAAGAGTTGGCGCTGAATTTAATGTTGGAAGCTGCTGGTTCTGGAATTAGAATTTCAAAAGGTGGAGAGACGATTGAAAGAAGCGGGGATGCTCTAGAAATTGCTGCTACCTCATGTAACGACGTTCTTTCTGGGCTTTGGGAAGACCATGGTATGCAAGGCCTGATTAGCATTGGAATACCTGAGGATGAAGCTGAAGATTTGTGGGTTGCACAATGCAACAAAAAGCGAGCATTTGGTAAATTTTTGAAAGATATCGAATCTCAAAGAGCGAAATCCGACATACTCCAAAAATTCCCTTACAGAAAAGGGAAGGTTTCCGGTCCTGTTGGGATGATTCATGACCTTACAATTACTGGGTTAGTTGAAGGAATGGGTAAGGCCGAAAAACTTGCACTAGCAAAAAAGGCTGATATCGATTCTGAGTCTGCGTCGTGGGCTTGGCTTATTGCAGCTGGGAAATCTGGGGGACAGGAGTGGCAATTTTCATCCAATGCAAGAGACAAAGGTGGTGCTTGGAGTCCTGCGGCAATCGAAGTTTGGAATGCTGGAAAAGCATTGGTTGCTGGTGATGAGGTGGATTACAAATCATGCTTGGAAGCATTGCGTAAATCGTGCGGCCAAATCGAAGATTTACCCTGATTAAATCGTAGCTAATGCGTTGGAGATATCGCTCCAAAGGTCCTCTACATCTTCAATTCCTATTGACATTCTTACAAAACCTCGGCCCAAGCCAGCTGCAATCCTGACCTCTTCAGGAATGAACATGTGAGATGAATTGAATGGACATTCAACTAAACTTTCTACACCGCCTAAACTAGTGGCTTCAAAAATCAATTCTAGTTCACGCATGAATTTGAGAGCCGCTTCGTCCCCGCCTTTTACTGTAAATGCAATCATGCCCGTGCCCTTTGGTATGATTCTCTTTGCTAATTCGTGGTCTCTGTGAGAAGATAATGATGGATGGTGAACAACCTCGACTAAATCGTGGGCTTCCAATCTCTTTGCGATTTCTGCAGCGTTAGAACAATGGATTGGCATACGTGCAGCAAGTGTCCTTATTCCTCTTTCAAGAAGGTAGCAGTTGTGTGGATCAGGAGAGCCTCCAAAGTGCACTTTCTTGATGAACATAGATGCGATTAAATCTGCTCTGCCGACTACAGCTCCTCCAACAATGTCTGAATGACCGCCCAAATATTTGGTTGTAGAATGGATTACCAAATCAGCGCCCATTGTTATTGGCTGGCAACCCCAAGGTGATGCAAATGTATTATCGATAATCAATAGAAGGTCGTGCTTCTTTGCTATTTTCGACATCGCCTCAATATCACAAATTTTGATCACTGGATTTGTAATTGTCTCAATGTAAAGCATCTTTGTGTTTTCCTGGATTGCTGCTTCATAGGATGCTGGGTCTTGCATATCCGCCATTGTTGTCGATATGCCAAATCTTGGCAACTCCTCGGTCATCAAGCCATATGTCCCACCATATACATCCGAGCTTGCTACGATGTGGTCTCCTTGAGATAGAAGGCCCATCAGTGTCGTAGAAATTGCAGCCATTCCGCTAGCGAATAGTTCTCCATCCTCTGCGCCTTCTAGTGCACATATTTTCTGGACAACTGCTTCGGAGTTTACGCTTGACAATCTAGCGTAGAGTAGGGTGTGTTGTGCCCCTGCTGCCCAGCCTGCATACCTTTCATCGGTCAAATAGTAGGTTGATGATTGGAAAATTGGAGTGTTTACTGCTCCTTCGATGTGCTGCGTTCCTGCATGTACTGCATTCGTAGAAAATTTCCTTTTGTCGGCCATTACTATCTCCAGATTTCTCTTGGCGAAGGTTACACATGAACAATTCGCAGTATTTGGGTTGCGGATGTCGGAAAAAACCCCTGTTTCCAATGGAATAACCGACAAAATGACGGAATCATTGAAAATGTAGTAGCGATTCGTTGATTCATGAAATTGGATTCTAACGATTTGAAACTGATTGAATTGTTAAAGAAGGATGCAAGGGCTTCTGTTACATCTCTTGCTGAATCTGCAGGTATTGCAAGAGTGACTACGCACGACAGAATGGTTCGATTAAAGCGAGAAGGAATTATTCGCAGATATACTGTAGATATTGATGCTAAGGCCTGGGGTTACGAATTGAGGGCTTTCATATTCGCTAGATGTGAAAGAGGAAATGTAGACAGAAGAGATGTTGCGCAAAAAATATGTAAATTCCCCTATGTGGTTAGATGCAACGTAGTTGCTGGAGATTGGGATTTGTTGATCGAAGTTGTAAGCCCATCAATGGATTCTCTGGGCGATGCCATCTTAGATGGGTTGTCGAAAGTCGGAGGTATTGCAAGCACTCAAACTATGGTATCGTTCTACGATTACTCCGGCCCCGCTTCCTCATTGAGATGATTTTCTTCTTTTGATTCATCTAATTCTACAATGATATTTCCAATCAATAGAAGCAGGCCCATTGCAAGCCACATCGATAAAACCACCATTCCCTGTTGCCACCCATACAGTGTTGCCCACACTGGTTCGAATGAATAGATGATTGCTGCATGGGTTGGGTTCAGATGTTTCTGGAATGCATTTAGCATTAGTATGCATGCGAGTGAGCCAAGTAAACCAAGCAGCAAGAGTGGGAATATCACCCCATTTTTCCAAGCGGATTCGAATACCATCACGTCTCTCGCTGAAATTAACGCAATCAAGCCAGCTCCAACGAATAAGACTACGAAAGACGTGGATGTAACTGCAATTGGGTTGAGTTGTTTTGTTATCCTGTCGGTGTAAATGATGTGTAGAGCGAAAAAGAATGCTGAAATTACTGTCAAAAATTCTCCCAATCCCCAAACGATGTGTGGTGGACCATCTATGAATCCTGCCCCAATTGTAGCTAGTCCAACGCCGAAGATCATCATACGAGTCGGTTTTCTATCGCTGATTTTGACGGATAAAATCGCTGTAAAAACGACATATAAGGAAGTGAGGAAAGCTGAAACTGATGGAGTCACAGATTCAATTCCAATCATCTGTAAAACGAAACCTGCAAGCATTATGCCACCTAAAATTAGGCCTCCTTTCCAATCCTCTTTTGAGGTAAGAGCTCGCCTTGCTTCACTTGAGAATGGAATAAGTGCAATAAATGCAATTAGAAAACGGGAGCAAACTATCGCCCCCACAACTCCGGCCGAGGTGTAAATTTCTAATTCATTATCAAGAGATTTTAGGATCTGTTTCATCCATACAAAAGTTCCTCCCCAAAGAAGGGTTACGAAAAATAGACCGAGCGCTGCTTGCTGTCGCTTTGAGGCCATACTTCGTCGTTTTGATGGTTGCTTTTGATGCTAGTGGTAAAGTTACTATTTTGATTAAGATTATTGCCAATTTAGCACTACCCTCTTGTGCTTGATGTGTCGTGATGCAAATATGGCGGGTGAGAGGTTTTGGGATGAGCCTATTGAAACCGGCTCAATTCCAAATTCAGGTAGCGAATTCGATTGTATCGTAGTTGGGGGTGGCCCTGGCGGCTCTGCTGCCGCATCTTACCTTGCAATGGAAGGTAAAAACGTGCTTCTCATCGAAAGAGGTGTGTGGCCAAGAGACAAAGTTTGTGGCGATGCGGTTGGGGGGAAGTCGCTTGGTCACGTCAAAGCACTTGGAGTAAAAGCAACCCTCGAGTCTACGCCACATTTCCGCGTAACTGGTATCGTATTTTCTTCTCCAAATGGAAAGGAGGTAGTTGTTCCCCTCCCAGAGGAAGATGTTGAAAAAATGGAGGCTGGTTATTCCTTGCCTCGGCAACAATTTGACTGGTTATTGTTCAATAGAGCTACAGAATTAATTCTAGAAAATGGGGGGTCTGTAATTCAAGGAGCTATGGTCACTGAAGTCTTCGACGATGATGGTAAAATCACAGGTGTCGAGATTGGCATTGGTGGGAAAAAGGGAGAAAAAAGAGTGTATTCAGCCCCTTGGACCATTGGCGCAGGCGGTTATCAGTGCCCAGTTGCTAAGAAAATTGTCAAAGAATTGGCCCAAGAAGAATTGGTCGATAGGATGCATTACTGCGGAGGATATCGAGAATACTGGTCTGGCGTAAAAGGATGTGAAGGAAACGCAGGAAATATTGAAATCCATTTTGTCGATACTGTTGTGCCCGGTTATTTCTGGTTGTTCCCCCTTGGAGGAGGAAAGGTGAATGTCGGCATAGGAATGGTCATGGGTTTACTCGATAAGCAGAAGAAGAAGCTCAGAAAAATGCAAGCCGATGTTATTGCAAACCACCCTTTATTCAAAGAACGATTTGCTAACGCTGAAATGATAAAAGGCACAAACAAAGGTTGGCAATTACCTTTTGGCAGCCCAAGAAAAGGTGAGAAAAATCAGCCTCGTAGAGCATACGCCCCTGGAGCATTATTGATTGGAGATGCTGCAAGTTTAGTTGACCCATTTTCTGGAGAAGGAGTAGGTAATGCACTAGTGAGTGGGGAGTTGGCTGCACGACATGTTATGGAAAACAGAGGTGGTGTAGAGTATCAAGAAGAATTGTGGGCTGCACTTGGCCCGGAGTTAACAAATTCGTTCAAAATGCAAAAAATGAGTAGGCGGAAGTGGTTACTTAATTGGTTCGTCGGAAAAGCGGGTAAAAAGCCAGTGATTCAAGAGATGATGACTGAAATGATCGCCAGTAAAGAGGCTCAAGAAAACCTCCACTCGAAGTGGTTCCTCGTCAAAACACTACTATTCTGATGTGATATAATGGATTCAACTTTAGAAGGAGTGAAGGCCGTATTTCTTGATTTAGATGGTACGATTTACCTCGGAGGGGAATTGATTCCCGGCGCCTTAGAGTTTCTTTCTCGTTGTGAAAAACAGGGTGTTCAGAGGTATTTTTTGTCTAACAACTCTTCTCGTTCTGTGGAGCAGTATGTCACTAAATTACACAAGATGAATATTCCATGCACTGCAGATGATGTATTGCTTTCAACTCATGACTTGTTATCTTGGCTTAAGCAAGAGGGTGTGAATAAGACTTGGGCAATTGCAACCGAAGGTATGTGCCAGATGATGGAAGATGTAGGAATTTCAACAAGGGATGATGATCCAGAATACGTTGTCTTGGGTTATGATACTGAAATAAATTATGAGAAAATTTCGACCGGTTCGATACATATGCACAGAGGCGTGCCATTGGTTGCAAGCCACCCTGACATGGTTTGCCCTTCACCAGATGGGGGCTTGCCTGACGTTGGAGCATATCTCGCTATGCTGAAAGTTACTACTGGGAAAGATCCAGTACACATTACAGGAAAGCCAAATCCTGGTATGATTATGCACAAAATAGAGGAGTTAGGATTAGAACCTGCAGAGTGTGCAATGGTTGGAGACCGCCTATACACAGATATGGAAATGGCAATACAAGCAGGATGCGTATCAGTACTTGTCTTATCGGGCGAGGCTACAATGTCAGATCTACAAGATTCTGGAAAGGAAGTAAGTGTTGTAGTAGATTCGGTAGATTCTCTATTGAGGTGAGGTTTTGAGTAGATTTTCAGAGTTTTTTTCGCGGAGGAAAAAGTTCGAACCCGAAGGCCATGTTGTATCAGGTAGATTGGCAGAGTTTCGGTTGATGAAGCTCACAAGAGCTGTTTGTGGGGATGCTTTAGTCCTTGAAGGAATTAGATTGCCTGACCCGGATGAGGGGGGTAGAAGAGAAATTGATATGGTTATTGCAACCAAAGATGAGATTCTATTCGTTGAACAGAAGCACTGGTCGGGTTCATTCACAATAACCGAAGAGGGTCGCTTTTTCCAAAAGAGAAAGAATGGTGGAACCCTTCTCCACAAAGATATTGTTGCATGGACATGCAGAAAGGGTGACCTCTTATGTAACTTGCATGAAAAAAGAACCGGTGAATCTGCGCCCCCAAGCAAGGTCATTCTAGTATTCTCAAACAAGAATCTAGAGTGGGATCCTCTGCCTGCCGATATCGATGCCGAAGCTTATGACGAGATGGGGTTCATTAACATGGTAGAGAAGATGAATAAAAGCACCCCAGAAGATAGTCTAAAAGAAACACTGTTAGGTTTTGGAACATGGGACACGATTTACATGAATGGTGGAAAAACAGTAATTGGAGATATTCTCGAATATCCATATGAAAAAGAAAATTGTTCGATTCAACATACTGGGATTTTTGGTTTAATAAGTGGTCCAAAAAGCACCCTCAGCACTGGGCAAGAGGTGGTTGATCAATCTGGGCCATTAGTAGCTGTTGTAGGAGAAGATGATTCCAGGATTATCCCGTTTGCAAATATCTCGAAAATTGAATTTAGTAACCCTCGAGCAGAGTGGGGTTGAGTTTTAAAAGGCTCACTGCAAGCCTTTTTGTTCATAAGTTCTTTTATGCATATTGCATTTAAGACAATGCTTTTTGCAATTCGGTGATTCCGATCCTATTGTCTTTGTTGGTATCAATCGCCATAATCATCATGGAAATTTGGTCCGGAGTAAGCCTTTCTCCAATGATTTTCTTTACACCTTTGTATAATTCTGGCCCGTTGATGGTCCCATCGCTATCTGTATCTATTTCTTTGAATAGATCTTCAACAGACATACTGCTTTCTTCCATCGCATCTTTGAGCTTTTGTAGATAATCTTTGCTTGCCATGATGTGTGGACAACTAATCAGAACAAAACGGTTTCCTCCCTATTTACAATGAGTTGAAAGGGTTCAAACATAATCGCAAATCAGACATTAGTATGGCAGAGATGTGGATTGAGGCGATTGGGCTTTTTGCTGGAGTGCTTGGAATAATTGCCTGGGTTCCCCAGATTCGGGAAGTTTGGGTTAACAAACGACACGAAGGGATCTCTTTGCCTACATTCAGTGTGGTAACTATTGCATTGGGCCTATGGTTGCTATACGGTATCCTAGTAGATTCGATATCGATGATTATCGCCAACATCATGACACTGACTGTAATCTTCGCCGTAATACTGGGAGTTGTGCGCCTGCGCAGAGCAGAGGCTCAAAATCAGTAAGCAGACTTGGTGGTTGTAATAACCGCTGCAGCAATCTTGTATGGGTCACCATTAGATGCTGGCCTGCGGTCTTCCAATCTTCCAATCCAACCATCATCCTTGGTTGTTACAGGGATTCTGATGGATGCTCCACGGTCAGAAACTCCGAAGGAGAACTCGTGGATAGATTGTGTCTCGTGAAGTCCTGTCAATCGCTGTTCGTTGTGTGCCCCATAAACATCGATGTGTTTCTTGATATTCCTTCCAAAGGCTTCACAAATCTTTGTCATCAATTCTTCTCCGCCTTCTTCCCTCATCCTGGTGTCAGAGAAGTTGGCGTGCATTCCGCTACCGTTCCAATCGGTTGCTCCAAGTGGCTTAGGATGCCACTCGATGTGTAGACCGTACTTCTCTGCATTGCGCTCAGCTAGGTAACGAGAAACCCAGATTTGATCTCCAGCATCCTTTGCGCCCTTTGCGAAAATTTGGTATTCCCACTGGCCTACAGCAACTTCGGCGTTGATTCCTTCTACGTTGAGGCCTGCTTCTAAGCACTGGTCGAGGTGGTCTTCGATACAATCTCTACCATATGCGTTCTTTGCACCTACAGAGCAGTAGAACTGTCCTTGAGGAGTTTGATCTCTAGGGAATCCATATGGTAAGTTGGTCTCAGGGTCCCAAAGGAAATATTCCTGTTCGAATCCAAACCAGAAGTCGTCATCGTCTTCTTCGATAGTTGCACGTCCGTTAGTAACGTGTGGTGTTCCATCAGCATTCATTACCTCACACATAACCAGATATCCGGAGTTTCGGTCTGGGTCGGGATAGATTGCTACTGGTTTTAGGACGCAGTCTGATGAACTTCCGTCTGCTTGATTTGTTGAAGAACCGTCAAAGTTCCATAGCGGGCACTCTTCTAAACTGCCGCCGAAATCCTTCCTTACCATTGTTTTACTTCTCATGCCTTGTGTTGGCTCTTTACCGTCAAGCCAAATGTACTCTAGTTTTGCCCACATGGGTATCAAAAGTGCCGTTATGAGTGCGGTATATTATACAATCGCTCATTTTTTAGCCTGTTTTACGGCTCAAATAGTCATTCTTTTTCTAAGATATTGAATGTTTGAATAGAATGTTGGAGTGTTTTGACGCGGTTGGGTATTCAATTGCACGCGCTAATCGCGCGTGAATGAAAATTTGAACAACGGGGTGGTTTTTCAGTTGTTTGCTGCATCTTCACCCTGCGGAGTGATGAAAACGGTACTTCCGTCTCTTTGAATTTCAGGGAATGAAAATGTGCCGCCACTTACAGATACTGGGCAAGAGTTGCCGCAAGCTGGGGCTAGGTAGTCCTCTCCGTTTTCTGTTAAGACCAGTTTTATCCCGTGCCCGGCAGGCAAAATTACGTCCAATGCTTGGAATTCCATTAGCATCACAAGGTCTTGCCCGGGGAACACAGTTTGAGGCTCGTATCCACCAGCGTGATATCGTATGTCCATTGTAGCATGGCCCAATCTCAATCCAGTTTCAGCATCTTGCAATTCTGCGAAAATCTGGCCTCCATCAAACGATGCTGTAACATCGAGATGTAGTGTTGGCAAGCCAGCAATGTGAACGTCTTGTTCAAAACCATCACAAGTGATTGTGACTGATTGTATTCCTCCGCCTATGACTGAGGTGCCCCCAACATTGTTTCCTTGTTGATCACAAGAACCCAAATCGATGGATTGCCAGCTAGCGTCTTGGGGCGGCCATAACTCTTCGATTCTCCATTGGCCATCGTTTCTCTGGATTTGGGCGTGATTATCCGGTTTTGGCCCTACGCCTTTGAGATAATATTCGAACCATTCAAACAAATCTTGGCCCCAATCCCAACGAGTCATATTATGAATCGCTTCGCCTCCATAACCTGAATCTTGGTTGTTATGTTTTGTCCATTGGTCTGGATAATTATGCTCCCACTGTCCAAGCATTCCTCGAACATCATACCCTGCTGCAGAATAATCAAGATACCAATTGACGCCTATTGGTCCTCCGAATACCTGGTGTGGATCTACGTTCCAGTCTTGCATTCCTTGAATCCAGTAAATTGAGCCGTTCCAATTTTGGAATGCTTTGTCAATATGGCTGCGCTCGTCGTAATAATTCTCCATGTATGGATCTAATTCACCCAACCCATAAGTTACAGGTCCAGCAAATATCCCCTCTACAATGTCTGGGCAGATGTTATCTAAATCGTCCCCATTATAGTCAACAGTACTACCGAAATAATTCATGTGCATAATTTGGCTTCTTGCCTCCGCACTACCATTTTTGTAGAGTAAAGGATGTAGTGCGGTCGTTCCAGAAATTGGAACTATTGTTTTCAAATGCTCACTAGCCAATGCCGCTGCTTCCCATTGTGTTGCCCCCTCGTATGATTTACCATACAAACCGACATTTCCATTCGACCAGTTTTGTTGACCAAGCCATTCTACAGCAGAGTGGATTCCTAAACCCTCGCCGGCCCCACGATAGTCAAAGCAACCGCTAGATTCCTCGGTTCCAAATACCGAAACTTGGGCTAATGCATATCCGTGAGGAACATAATTGTCAAAGATAAATTCACCACGCCCCGCAGCGACAACATTTGTTGCTCCTGATTCGGATCCAGGTTGACCATACGAATAATACGGGCTAATGATTGCTATTACGGGCACTTTTTCGCCAGCAAGGGTATTGTTTGGAAGCCAATATGAAAGGTGTATGTTTGAGGTTGGTGGGCCGGTTTCCCAAATATCTGATGTGTCCACTTCGATGAATGCTTCTTGTACGTCTAATGCTGAATAGGGGCCCTGTTCAAGAACCATTGCGTAGTTCCCATCCCAATCCCAATCTAAGTTGTAGCGTTCGTAAATATCGGGATAAATCGATTCTGTAGGAGTTTTCTCCTCAACTACATCTTCGCCTCCAAAACACCCTGCAAGTGGCCCAATCAAGACCAGCATCGCGAGTAACATGGCGGTTCGCATTATCTGTGCCGTGTCATGCATGCGGCAAGAAGATGACCCTGTTATGTCTGGGGGATTTATGCCGGTTCTTGTCACTGGAGCGAGTGGGTTTATTGGAGCGCATGTTGTTTGTCAACTTCTGGACAGAGGGTTTTCTGTGAGGGCGATGTTGAGGGATATTTCTCTTTTAGAAATGTTTCCTGAAAATGAAAATTTAGAAATTGTACAGGGTGATCTGTTCGATGTTGAGTCTTTGAAGAGTGCGGTTTCGGGGTGTGAAGATGTTATCCACTGTGCTGCGGCTTTGTATGTAGGCGCCAAGGATGTCAAGAAAGACGTTGTTGACCCTTCTGTAATTGGCGTTCAAAATTTGTGTAGCGTAATGGATAATGTGAAAAGAATTGTACATACCTCTTCGGTCGCTGCTATACGCTCAACGCGTTTTGAAAATGGTGTGGTTTTCTCAAACAAAGACTGGTGTGATGATGCTACTGAAACAAGAAATGCTTACGGATTTGCAAAGGCAGAAGCTGAACGGATCATGAGAAAATGGGCTGAAAATAGAAATGTTAGGTTAGTAACTATACATCCTTCCATCGTCTTTGGGCCTATCCTTCATAAAAGACACCTGGAAGGTTCGATGTCTTATCTTAAGCATTTCATCAAAGGGCCTCCGTTCGTATTAGATGTTCACATTAATTTTGTAGATGTTCGTGATGTTGCTGCCGCTCATGTAAATGCGTTAACAAAGGGGGTTGACCGTGAAAGATATATCATTCACAAAGAGGGTATGTGGATGAAAGAAATCGGTCAAACTTTAACCTCTAATTTACCAAAAAAATATGCTAGCAGAAAATTGCCGAGAATATTTGCATATTTACTGGCCCTATTCCATCCAAAACTATCTATTAAACAATTGAAGGGTAGTCTTGGAACTCACGTTTCTTATGATGTGAAAGATTCGTTTGAAATTCTAGAGTTGCCCAATATTGAGGTTGTAGATACTTTAGTTGATTCTGTCAATTCGGTAAAGGCGCAAGATTGACACACGTCCTAACAATCCCCTGTGTAATGGCGAGTGAGGTTTGGGGCGAGCGTTGGGCCAATTCAACTTCTGAAATCGCTAGAAAATACATGGAGGTTGCAGCTCGCAAGAAATCTCTAGTGTGCCTTGCAGCAGACCGTAATACCATGGATGGTTTATTTGACCTAATTTCCAAGGTTGGACCTCATATTGCTGCATTAAAGACACATGTTGACTTGGTTGACGATTGGAACCCGGAGGCTTGGGGTGATTTCTGCAGTGCTGCTGCTGATTCAGATTTATTGATCTTTGAAGATAGAAAATTTGCAGACATTGGTAAAATTAGTCGCTCGCAAATGGCGGGAATTTATGATATTCGAATGTGGGCTGACTTAGTTACTGCTCATCTGATTAGTGGGCCGGATGTTGTTGATGGCTTACAGGCTGGATGGAGTGATGTGGACAGGTTTGGTGGCGTCTTGTTGTTAGCCCAAATGTCAAGCCGCGGAAATCTACTGAATCCAAATTATACTGACAGGGTGGTTGCTAAAGGAAGGGAGCATTCTGGCGTTTTTGGATTCATTGGAAATGGTTCACGACCTGATGAATTGAAGGAATTACGTAGCAAAGTAGGCAAAGAGAAGATGATTTGGACGCCAGGAGTTAATTTAGCGGTTGGCGATGGTGAAATGGGTCAAAGATATGGGGATCCAAGAGATGCTGTCCTTGCCGGTTCTGATTGTATAATTGTAGGGAGTGGTATTCACCGCTCTGACGACCCCGCTTCTGCTGCTAAAGCGTATGCTGAAGTGTCATGGAATGCATTAATTGAGAGAGAGTCATGAGTTTCGTTGTCGCTGTTTTAGTAGGTGGGCCTCTTGCTATTGCCATAGGTTGGTTAGTTTGGAATTTCTGGAATAGTAATAGATTGTTAGACTCAAAACTTGCAGTTGGAGACTTAGAATTGCTTTCATCGACCAATTACAAAGTTTCTGAAGTAATTAGAGCGCCTGCCGGAAGTATGGTTGAGAAGGTTGCGCCTCAACAAATCCCAGTAAATCAACAGGGATATATTAGACAGCAATTGCCCGACGGACGGATAGCATTGATTCCTGTGGGAATTAATCAGCAGGTCAAATCAGTCCATTCGACCATGCATACCAACCAGCAGCCCCCAAACCACTGAAAATTACCAACACTATCAGCAAGCGTTTGCCCTTGCTCGATTTCTTTACTGGCTTTCTTTCTTCAACTGGTAGTGGGTTAATTGGTAAAGCTAAGGGGGTAATGTCGGGAAGAGGTAGTGGCATTGGGCCTTCATCTTTCTCAACCTGAATCATTTCTTCTACAGGGTGGATTGTGTCTAAATCTTCTAGACCTGGTGCTTCGGGGATTGGTCCAAGAACTAAACTCCAAATCGATTCTATTGCTGAAGCAGTAATCGGTTTTTCAACCCATCCAATGGCTCCTGCTGAGTGGGTTGCATCTTGTGCAAGTTGGGCTTGACGTTTTGGTGCAGAAAATAATATTCTGCAGTCTTTCCCATGTTCTCGCATTTCAAGAGCCGCTAGGTGGCCATCCATCGAAGGGATATCTAGAGCTAAGACAACAAGTTCGGGATCATGACGGATATATTCGTCTACTGCTCTATCCCCGTCTTCGCAGGTTATGATGTTAAATCCTCTCTGGCGAAAGATGTTGGTTAATCTATGAAGTGCCATTTTGTTGTTGTCAACAAGAAGCACTGTTGGTGCTTCTTCATCTTCAACGTCTGTCACTCTGACCATACGTAACATGTATTCGAGATGCTTCACACAAATGAATCAACCGCATAAATTGACAAAAAGGTGTCATTCTTCTTCATCGGTAATAATTTCCGAAGGGCCGTCTTTTGGATTCGTAAATGTTTCACGAATTGTCTCGGATTCTGTTACTTGATCCTCGAGCGCGCGTTGTCTGATTGGAGCTTTTACAAATTGTAATTGTAATTCGGAAATTATTCCATTGAGTATTGTGTTTTCTTTAGGTGTAAGATTGCCAGTCATCTTTGATTTCAACATAGATAATGTGTCAATTGCTGCTTTTGTCTCACCTAGGTTGTAATGAACTCTACCCTCGCTATCTTGCAACATCCCCATGTGCATCATTGCGCTTCTTTGCAACATATGGACCAATTGGAATAAATGGGCACTATTTTCATCATCGAAAAATTCCTGTGACATAATTATCCCTCATTCAAACAATTGTTCCAATAACCAATCAGGATCAAATTGCATAATATCATCATATCCTTGTCCAACACCACAGAGAACGATTGGTTGTCCTGTTGCATGTGCTATGGATAGTCCGGCGCCGCCTTTTGCATCGGTGTCTAATTTAGTTAAAACCGCTCCATCGAATTTCAACATTTCTTGGAAATTCTTTGCTTGGTCGACCGCATCATTGCCTGCCAAAGCATCTCCAACGAATAGGGTGAGGTGTGGATTTGCAACCCTCCTGACCTTTTCTAGTTCTGCCATTAAATTGGATTTGTTTTGCATCCTTCCTGCGGTATCCACCAAAACCACGTCTATACCCTTGGCTTTTGCAGATTCGACAGCATCCCTAGTTATTGCAGCGCTATCTCCGCCTCTTTGAGAAGAAATGCAACGTATGCCCAATCTATCACAATGGGTTTCTAATTGTTCAATTGCACCTGCTCTAAATGTATCTCCTGCGGCAGCAATTACAGAAAAGCCGCGTTGTTGTAAATTGTGGGCGACTTTTGCTACAGTAGTGGTTTTTCCTGTACCGTTAACACCAACAAACATGATTACTACTGGGGCATCTCCTTTGTCGATAAAACTCTGAATTGATGCATAAAAATCCCAATAACCAGCGTTTAATATTCCGCGTAGTGCTCGTTTTAGGCTTGCCTCTAGCACCTTTGAAAGATCGGCTCCTTTCCGTAGCCTTTGTCCTATTAGGGTGCGTTTTAATGCCCCCATCACTGCAGTAACAGCATCAGATGATATGTCTGATTCAAGCATAATCCATTCCAATTCTTCGAGTAAGTTGTTTAGTGCTTCGCTTTCTTTGATTACACGACCGCCGGATTCTACGACGCCGCCACCTAAATCGATAGTTATCCCGTCATCTTCTGTGATTCCAATTCCACCTGTCGGTGAGGATTTTACTTCCACGAGTTGTCTGCCAGTTGTAGTCCTCATCATGTGGAGATCTACTTTCGACCCTGCCAATCTCTTGACTTCTTTTCCTCCGCGTTTCTTCATCTCTTTTTTCTGGGCTTTCTTTCTAGAAGCTTCTTTTTTGGCCTCTTTTGCAAGGATTTTCTTTTCTTTTCGGGTTAATTTGGTGGGTAAAGTGTACTCTTCATCATCATCCCAATCATCCCATTCATCATCATTGTTTGATGGTAATGAAAGGTCTTCTTCGTCATCAAAATCTTCCCAATCATCTTCATCTTCAAATTCTTCATAGGTGTCTGAAGGAGTTGTTTTTGGAGCGTTTGTTATATTTGCGAGATTTTCTTGTTGTTGAGTTAATGCTTCCATCGCTTCTTCGCTACCGTCTTCTGCAGACAAGGAATCTGTATCAACGTCCGATGCTGCTTCTCTAACCTTCTTTCGGAATTTGTCGAATAAGCCCATTGATACCACCTAATCATCCAGAGTTAGTTCTCCGCCGAATCCTCTCTTTTTACGACGTGGTAGTTTTTCTTCGGGTTTTTGAATAGTGTTGTCCTCTTCTTCGTTCGACTCTGTCATTTCTTTTGCAGCGTTTTCAAAGGTTGTCGCCAACTCTTCTATCCTCTGAGTAATCATTGCAGCATCTGCTTCAAATTGGGACTTTAATTCTGTTAAATCTTCAAGTCTTTTTGCTACTAATTCTTTAGCGCTATCCGGAGTTCTTTCTCCGAAAACGCCACTTCCTAAATCGACTATTGTTGTTGCATTGTTTGGAATTGGAACCATAACGCCTGCTCCAAGAGCAATATGTCCGCTCTTACCGTTTGAAAGGGCCGATAGTGCTCTCTTCGTATCATCGTGTTCGAGCTGCACAATTTCGATGCGTTCAATCTGTTGGTTTATTTCTTCTAAACGTTGGCGGTTCATCTCGACTAGTCGAGCCAATCTCTGTAATTCGTTTGAATCAACCATCCCGCTCACCTACTACGAAGAGGTACTGTCTGAAGAATGCGCCGATTTTCAATCACTCTTCTTCTTGTGGAGCAATAGGTCCGCCAGCGGCTTCAATCTGATCTCTGAATTCATTGATGACTAGAGGTTCGCTGGAGGTTCGTGGGTCGATTTCTTTGACAGATTCGATTTTGATGGTTCGGCGGTTTGCCTTGTGGCGAGAGCCGATGATTGAGTAGCAGCGGTGTTCTGCGTCTTCTGATGAACTAGCAACAATGTCCATGTTGAACTTTTGTCTCTGGCTACCAAACGGTGCTGTACCGGATATTCGGAAGGCTTGCATGTTTCCGCCGACCTGTGAATGTGTCTTAAACGCGCTGGCGCGACGCCTTGTGTGTAAATATTCAACCGTGAGAGGGTAATCACCTTGTATATGCGGGGCGCAGTAGTGCTAATTTTAGGATTAGTGTTCTGTTCTACAAGTCCTGTTTTGGTATCTGGAAATGTGATGGGGGTTGAAGACGATTCCTCGCTCTCGCATTTAGACGGTAGCGGTGTTGTTATCGCCGTTGCAGATACTGGAATTGATATGGACCACTCCTGTTTTAGAAATTCGAGTGATGAGATTGGTATTCCTGGAGAAAGTCATAGGAAGATTTTGCATCTAAACGATTCTGTTGATGGTTGGGACACACAAGGACATCAACAATTCCGACATGGTACGCATATAGCAGGAATACTCGCATGCTCACATGTTGATGGAACTAACGAGTCGATATCTTTGTCGAGTGGGTCTAAGTTGGTTGTCCAAGACATTGTTGATTCTGGTGGGTGGCAAGCCCCAGAAGATGTCACAACATTGTTAGCAGAATCTGCTCGTTTTGGAGCGGTAATTAATTCCTGGTCTTGGGGAGATAACACTGTAAATTATACTGACAGAAGTGGTTTAATCGATAAGTGGACTGTTGAAAATCCATGGTCTTTGGTATTCGTTGCCCCTGGGAATAATGGAAATACAATGCTTGAGCCTTCTAACGCATATAACGTGGTTTCGGTTGTTGCAAGTGACTCTGAAGAAAATGGTAGTTTGTGGCAGTATAATTCACACGGCCCAGATGTTAATGATAGGCGCGGCACGTTTGTCTCTACCCCAGGAATGAATGTTGTTTCTGCAAAAGCTGATGGTTCGCCAAATAGTCTAAACAACGGCTCTTTTACAATGACTGGTACATCTATGGCCACCCCTATGGCTGCATCATTTACAGCATTATTGCAACAGATGATAGAGGAAGATTATGGATATACACCATCTGCCCCTATGCTTAGAGCAATGTTAGCAGCTTCTAGTGAAGGATTGAACAGTAGTAAACCCGATGTGATGCAAGGATACGGGAGGCCTTCCCTAGATACTTTCGAAGGAGGTTATTACGCTCATGATTCTTATTTTATTGATGATTGGGCCTCCATAATCCAAAATCGTGGAGGGAATATGAGTGGTTTAATTTCTAATCCTTGGAATGGTTCTGGCGCTCATGGACCTTTTTTATCAGAGAATGAGACTTGGAGTAAATATTTCTCTCCGATTCCGGGTGAAGATCTAGAAGTTGTACTATCATATAATGCAAGGGGGATTGATTATGCAATTGATGATTTGCGTTTAGTTATCCATACATCAGAAGGTAAGTTTGCTATTGATGACGATATCAGAAGTAGTGGATATAGTCAATTATTTTACAATTCGTTTGTAAATCCACTTAATATGAATTCAACTAATGAAACGACTGTTATGGTTCGGCTATCTAGTTCACAATTAGAAAGTGTGGATTGGGTGAGAGTTGAAGTGATAGCTAACGAAATATTTCAAGGGAATAATTCTGGTATGTTAGGGATTGAAGGTACAAAGTTGGGATTTGGGTTAGTTGCTACTGGGGTAGTTGATTTTAAACCAAATACAGCACCGATTATTTCTGTTTTAGAAGGCCCGTCTGGTGGAGAAAATTATACTGAAAATTTCTCTATTTCACTATCTATCGATGATGAAGAAGGTGATGATTTTGTTGTAGTTATTAGGTTAAACAATTCAAATTATTCAATCGATATTTTTGATTGTGCAATAATGGCTTCGGCTCAGAAAAATGTGACTTGTGAAGTAAATATCGCAGAAGACCTAATTCCAAGACTTGTTAATCGTCTTGATTGGCGAATTGAAGTGTTGGTTGTTGACAATAATTCTTCGGTTTGGACAATTCCAATGATTTCGAATTATTCAACGAATAATTTCTCGATTTGGTGGACTTCCCCAATGCTTGAAGATGATGAATCCCCTATGGTAAAGACTACAGGTGAAACTGAGCAAAATCGTACTTTGATATTAGGTGTAATCGGAGTGATTCTTGGGGTTATTGTGGCCGCAGGTATAATGTTTAGGGGATTTGAAAATAGGGTTTTTCCTGATGTTCCTCCCCCGTTTAGAGAAGAAGAATGAAAAAATTATCGCGAGTGAACATTAAAACAAGTAACTACGTGGCCTAGATGTCCGAAGGACAAAGGTGAGTAAAAAATGGGAGAGAGACTCTATGTTGGAATTGACTTGGGAACATACCAATCTACCATCGCAAGTAGTGCAGGTTCGCTAGAAACTATTGAGACTGTTGTCGGTAGACCAAAAGACCCTGTAGCAAGAAATTTCCTTGGTAGAGATGTTCTGTTTGGAAATGATGCTTTGAAGAATAAATTGGCTTGTAATCTATATCGTCCAATGGCAGCAGGTGTTGCTCAGGATGATGAGGAAAATTTGGCTGCAGCAAAGGCTTTCGTAACACATTTGATTGAGACTGCCGGACCTGAAGATTATGATGAAGTGTTTGGAGTAATATGCTCTCCATCTCACGTTTCTTTCACCGATAAGAGCAATTTAGTTGCAACTCTAAGAGGTCAAGTAAACGCAATTATGGTTGTAACAGAACCTTTCGCAACCGCATATGGAATTGGAGAAATATCTAGTTCGATTTGTGTGGACATTGGCGCTGGAACAACAGATATTGCCCGCCTTTACGGAATCTTCCCAACAGAAGAAGATCAATTAACAATTCAAGAAGCTGGAGATTGGATCGACTTGCAACTTATGGAATTGGTTCAAAAGAAGTACACTGGCGCTCAAGTCACAAAAGACATGGTTAGAAAGTGGAAAGAAGAGTTCTCTTACGTTAATGGCGAAGACCGTGAACAAATGGTCGAGCTTTCAGTTGAAGGAAAGAAGCAAGTCGTAGATATTGGTGACTTAATCAAATCCGCTTGTTCAATGATTATTGGAAAGGTGGGTGCTGCGATTAAAGCAATAGTTGCAAGTGCAGACCCTGAATATCAACCAATCTTGAGGAATAACATCATACTATCTGGCGGAGGTTCTCTTATCGAGGGTATCGCAGATGCAATAGCAAACGATATTGCTGATATTGGTGACGTTACTGTAACGTGTGTTGAAGACCCTATTGAGAAGGTTGCAACAGGCGCTATGGCTCTAGCCCAAGATATGCCTGATGAGCAATATACCGCAATCAACTGAAGGTCTAACAATAGGCTTCTTGGGCCATTAGATGAATGAAAGGTTGAAGAATGGTTGATGTTCGATTGTCTCTAATGACGTTCGGCGCTGAGACTCCAGGTGGCATCCGTCGCATGACTGAATCTAGTGGGGATGAGCGGGCTGCCTTAGAGGGTATGCTTCGCGCATATCCTATTGAACAACTCGTGGAAGAGGTTTTAGTTGCGTGGCAAGAACTCGCTGATAGGAATGAAGATTTAGTTACATCAAAACAAAGATTGAGAGTTTTAGAATTGGATTTAGCTGAACGTAAAGATGAGGTGGCTCCTGAAGTTGCCCAACTAAAGGCTACTGAAAATCAATTGGAAGAGTCGAGTGCTCGAATCATTCACCTTGAAAGACTATTAGAGGACTCTCGAAAGGAATTGGATGAAAACCGTTCCAGTATGTCCATTGAAGAAAGGGAAGTAATGGAAAAAGAGGTTTTACAATTAAGAGAATTAACCGCTCAGCAAGATGATGTGATCGCTGAAATGGAAGGTAGGATGTCGCAAATGGTTGAAGCTCTTGAAAGGGCTGCTGATGCTGGATTAACTAGTGTAACTGCAGACGAGGTTAGAGCATTGAAATCACAAGCTGATGTTTTGTCTGCCGATCTAGATGCTGAAAAGGCTGCAAATGATGCTCTTGAAGAAGAGAGACAGAGGTTGAGGGATATTGCTGATAGGCTTCGTGGTCTTCTTGATGCAAGGGATAATCGTCTTGCTGAATTGGAAGAACAGTTGGAAAGAGTAATGCAGGGTCCAAGGTCTGTTTCCGCTGAACATGATTATTTGGTTGAACAAATTGAAGAATTGAAGCGCCGGCTACTTGAGAGAAATAGAGAATATGAATCTCTCCGTAGAAGAGAGAGAAGATTGCATAATGATGTCTTTGAAAGAGATGAAAGGATTCAACAAATGTCGCTCACTATTGGTGACTTTGAAGCTGCATTAACAGATAGAACTGCTGAAGTTCGAGAATTAGAATCACAGAGAGATACTGCTGTTAATCAATTAGACGGAGTAAAGCGGTCTGAGAGAACTAGAGAGGTTGTTGGGCGAGTGTTTGCCGATTCTCTATCAATGGTAAGAAGTCATGATGAGCGTGAACTAAGAAGAGAGATTTATTCTAACGCACCTGATGTTGAAAGAACAATTTCTGCACCAAGTTCTGAAGATATGACAACTTTAGCAGAAGGTGGAAAGGTTGACCTAGATACAGCTCTAGGAGTTATTGAAAAAGGAATGGATGTTCCTAGAGATTCAAGACCAGATTCTCCTGGAGGAACCGGGGACCCTGTCATCTATGAAGAAGATGAAGATTGAATTGCATTTACAATTTCTGAAATTTTATTCTTCAATTCTTCAATACTTGAAGCATCTTCGGTTAACGTCCCTGTAACAACCCAATTTGCACCAGCCTCTGCAGCAATCCTTGCTTGGTCACCAGTTCTAATTCCTCCCCCAACTACAAGACATAGTTCTTCAACCAATCTTGCGGATTTTATTGACTTGGAGTCGACCTGGGAAGATGCTCCACTTCCTGCTTCTAAGTACAGAACTTTGAAACCAAACATTTTGGCTGTTAATGCATAAGAATTGACGAGTTTTTCTTGTCCTGGCTCAATCAATTCGGCGTCACTAACTTCACCCACTTTTCCACCCGGTGAAAATACAACATATCCTGTTGAAATTGGTTCGACTCCGAATTTTTCCAAATATGGTGCACCGCGTAATTGTTCACCGATCAAAAATCTTCGAGATTTAGAATTCATCAGCATCATGAAAGTTATTCCATCTGCAGCAGGTGATAATGCATGAGCGCCCCCTGGAAATAGTACAACTGGTATTTTCCATTTATCTTCATCTGATGTTGGGTCTTGACTTGATGCAAATATTTGTAATTCCAGAGCTTCTTGTATTGATTTGCATGTATCGTGTACAACTTCATCGGGAGTGTCTGTAGATCCGCCGATAAATATCATGTTTGAACCCGCTTCTATTGCTGCAATTGCCCTTCTAGTTGCGATTTCTGAACTCTGTTTTCCTGGATCGATTAAAGTAATGTGACGGCACCCTTTTGTCCGATCTAAAACAAAGTTCAGTAGACCGTGATCTGGCATCATGATTATCCTACTCCATAAGGGAATGAATGATGTTTTTGGCTATTTCTTCACCTTCGATTATCGCTTCATCAGCCCAAATCTTAGTTGAAGATGTGGGGTGTTCCCCTGACATTATTTCTAACCATCCTTGTTTTGGTCGTGGAAGATCTCCTCTAATCCAACATTCAACAAGGTTGTCGCCTCTTTCAAAACAAAACCTATCTTCTTGTATAGAATTGATTTCGAATTCTTTAGGAATATTGCGATTTATCATAATTCCACCATTCCATAAATCTAGATTGTATTGGGTTCCAGATCTTGGCCATCCGGGAGATTTTATTTTTCCACCGGTGCAATTAATTGAATCTGATGGACCATCTCTTTTTAGTTTGATTATTCCTCCGTTGTCAACCACTTTTTTGGCTAACAATTTTTCAAACCATTCTCTTCTAAAAGCCCATCCAATTTCGTTTTTCTTAGCTGATGTTTTCTCAATAAATTCTTCAGGCATCGATTTTATTATTCCTGGTGAACGTACTGGATTTCCAATTTCTTGCCGAGATTCAAAAATTGTTACTCGATATCCATTTTCCAATAGATAGAGCCCGCATGATAATCCTCTCAGACCACCACCTGAGATGTTTATCATTGATTTACACCTACTATACTTAGTGCAAATACAGGACAAGATGGTATACAATGTTCACATAACGTACAATCAGTTTGATTTACGATCGCTAATCTATTTATCAAATCAAGAGCGTTTGTTGGGCATAGGGCAATACATGCGCCACAACCATAGCAGAGTTCCTCATCAACAACGAAAATTGCTGAATTTTCATCCGCCATGGTAAGTTGCAGTGGTAACACACTCATTGATTCATCGGCGGCATTACTATTGGAAAATATAAATTTAGAATAGAATTAGATTTTACAATAATAGATTATTTTCTAAAAGAAATTAAAATTAATTTAAATTTAATAAAAGCAAATGACTGGTGATGACCCCTTCATTTCCACTGTAATAGATCTAATATAGGTGTGATGAAGTAAGAAATGATGTTATCATCACGTGAATGAAGTAAGACCCATTGATGTTTTTCGCGTATAGTCCTTAACCATAACCTAAGAAAAAATATCCAACAACCATCAAAACATTCTCCACTGGAAACACAGGGGTCCGACATATTCATTGACAATAGCAGTTGTGAGGCAAATATGGTATTCTATTCACCTGGTAGAACTACCAGTTATCCTAACCTTCCACCAGATAAGGGAATTAGATATCATTACCTTGGTGGAGGTAATGAGGTTGGAAATGTAGGATGCGTATTTGAAGATAATAAAGGAACCAGAATGTTACTTGATTATGGATTAGCTCCTACAGATCCTCCAAAATATCCAAACGAAGCACCAAATGTAAAAGATGCAGTAATTACCCATTCTCATATTGATCATCTAGGAATGGCTCCCTGGCTTTGTTCAAATCACAGAACCACTTTACACGGGACTCCATTAACTGCAGAAATAAGTCATATGATGTGGAATGATTGTTACAAAGTTAGTAGATTAGAAGGATATCCTTTAGCTTGGGATAAAAGAGATATCGATATTGCAACATCTTCTTGGAAGACACATCAATTTAATGAGAAATGGGAAAATAATTCTTGGAAACTAAAACTTACTAGAGCAGGCCATATCCCGGGGGCAGCAATGTTGAATGTTGAAACTAACACTCACAAATTACTATTCACAGGAGATTTTGACACTCGAGACTCACCACTTGTATCAGGAGCAGAACCAGAAAAATGTGACGTCTTGTTCGTAGAAGGAACTTATGGTGGAAGAGAACATCCTAGTAAAGAAGAAACAACTCAAGCATTTATTGATAGAATTATCGAAGTTACTGAAAGGGGTGGAACAGCATTAATTCCAGCATTTGCAAACGGAAGAACTCAGGACATTGTAATGACACTTCACAAACATCTTCCAGAATTAGATGTTCATGTTGATGGAATGGGGAAAAGAGTAGCCCAATTACAAATGGAGCATCCAGAATCACTACGCGACCCAAGCGCTTTAGAGGATGCTTGGAGGTGGTGCCGTAGGGTTTCTTCAAAATCCGATAAGAAGAAAGCTTTGGATGCAGATTGTATTGTATCAACATCAGGAATGATGGATGGCGGACCATCTATTTGGTACCTTAACAGGCTGAGGATGGATCCTAAAAACGCAATTTTACTTACAGGATACCAGGCAAAGGGCTCTGGTGGAAGAATGTTAATCGATGAAAAACACATTCCAATTTGGGATAAAAGAACTCCAATAGATCTTGAGGTAAGCCAATTTTCATTTTCCACACACGCTGGACACTCCGAGATAGTTAACTTTGCAGAGCAATGTAAAGCCGAAACAGTCGTAATATACCATACAGACCCAAATCACGCAAGACCTCCTCTTGTAGAGGATTTAGAGTCCAGAGGATTTGAAGTTCATACACCAGTAAACGGAGAATCAACAGTAATCAATTGATATTTTATCCGAAGTGGTTGAATACATTGACATCTACCGTCATCCATGGCAACCAAGAAAGCACCTTCTGGTAAGCGCAAGAAGAAGAAGCGCAAATTACGCCTATCACTAAAGAGTTCGAAGATGAAGAAAACAGACACTTACTCTGACCAAGTAGGTTGGTCTACACAAGTAGGAAGAACTCTAGAAGAAGCTCCTAAATCCAAGGAACCAGAGACTATCAGACATCAATGTAGTTTATGTGGAGCAATAATGAAAGTTCCAAAACCTAAGAAAGCAAGATACACAATAACATGTCCTACTTGTGATCACCAAGATTCATTCGAGTGATTAGACCCACAATCCAACCAATTCTAGGATTTGCCTTATTGCTGCAATTAACATAACAACAATCAATAAACTTCTAATCGAGTTTTGAGATAGTTTTTCAGATCCATACTTTGAGCCAACATATCCTCCAATCAATACCGATATTCCAAATGGTATTAGTGTTGAAAATTCAACCACTATTTGACCAGAAATAGTACTGCCAGCAAGCCCTGCAAAGGAATTTACCCAAATAAAAACAGCTGCTATACCAGCAGTTGTTTTTGGATCACTCCAACCAAATATCAAAATTATTGGTGAGAGGAAAATTCCACCACCAACCCCAATTATACCACTTAGAAATCCAATAATTCCACCAACAATCATCGAGATAAGAAACGATGGTTTTTGACCCTTAAATTTCTCAGAAAATGGACCATTTAACGAGTATAATTTCCATGCTGCAAAAACCAATGTAAGTGAAAGTAAAACATCGTAAATTGTGTTGTCAACTTTGAGATAACCACCAAGAAACGCTGCAGGAATACTTGCAATAATGAAAGGAAGAGCCAATTTCATATCAAAGAAACCGGATTTTTTGTAGGCCAAAAACGCAATACCAGCTACAAGTAAATTCAAACACCAAGCATTCTGCTTCAACCAAACAGGGTCGTTTGCAGCATAAGCAGTTAGAGACAAAACCGCCAAATAACCAGAAGCTCCTCCGTGACCTACACTAGCATACATTGCTGCAATTAATGAAAGGGCAACCAAGAGAAAAAACTCTCCAAACACCACTTCCATATACTAATCGAGGTATAACCCACACCAATATTTTGTTGTTAGGAATTTTATTCCCAAACATAAACATTACAAGACACATATCCTGAATTATGATTGTAGGATGAGGATTCTATTCTATTACCAAATGCATCGTAAACATTCCAATATTGGTGAACACCATCAAAACTTTCGCTTGTGTAGTTGAAATCAGAATAAGAAAATCTCAAAACAACAATTCGATTTTCATCACTTGAGTTATACTCATATTCTTCCATTGTTTTTCCGTAAGTTGAATTATCGACCGTACCATTAACTGATTTCTCAGTGGTTTTATTTTTTACATTCATTACCAAATCTTCATCTTGTGAATAAGTATAATTTATCCAGATTAGTGTACTAACTCCATTAGTTGTATCATTTCGGAATTCCTGCAATACTAAATCTGAGTTTTCCAAAAACGTATATTGCAAACTCGAAAACCAATCATTATTATTGCAATTATGAGATCTATTCAATAATAAATAGTCAGATAACAATAAATCATAATGGCCTATATCAGTTGAACCATCATAATATGGGTTTTCTTTACGCTCTATCGATTTCTTGTAGGTTTCCGATGTTGTACACGAGTAGTTTTCTCTATCGGTTTCTTCAAAATTATTTTTTATTTCCATTATCATATACCCATCTTGATAGGAAAATAAGGTTACAACACTACGGTTTTCGAAATAATCACCAGACCACTCGACATAATGTTCGTTTCGACTAATAAGACGACTAAAGTTATCATATTCATATGATACAATACCACTTTCACCCTCGTCTCCATAGTCCCAACTAGAATCATATACTTCAGAAATCATTCTTCCAAATTCATCTCTTGTTGTGTTTGAATACTCCACTTCACCCCATTCTTCGTCACTCCATGAGGTGGACGAAGTTCTAGCATCATCATCAAACAAAATTTCTTCGGAATCCCAATCACCACCATTGAATTGATTTCTATTATCAATTAATCTAAATTTTTCATCATAAGATTTTGAGGTGTTGGATGAATATTCCCATACACCAGTTAATGGATCGTAGTTACCCAAAGAAGAAGAATAAACCAATCTATTTTCTTCATACGAATAGAGATATACTGTGCTATATGGTTGGCTAGGAGTCCCATAACACGAAATTAACAACTTTCCCGCCTCGTTGTAAGTTCTATTTGTCCAGTGCTCCGGAATTGTCTTCTCTAAATCTTCATAGCGTACAATTTGGGTTTGCTTAATCTCATTTCCAAGATTTACTGCGTGATTCGCACAATCTCCACTCCAAATATCACTTCCATTTGTTACAGTTGCATATCGCCAGGTTGTTGGGAATTTTACCCAATCAAATTCATCCCGAGTTCCCCAATCAACTGTGTTATTCTCACGATATGATTTGGTGATTGTAAAATCATTCAATAAATTTCCACTCCCATCATACCCTCGATTATAGTATGTATCAATCAACCACGTAGGTAGTAATTCAAACATCGAAATCCATTGTCTACCCCCATCATCACGAGTCCATAGAATTGCAATATCAAAAGCCGAATGATCTCTTAAATCGGCATATCCTAACAACTCCCCAGATTCAAAATCCAATGTTTCATATTCTGCATCATCAGGTTCGCTATTCTGTGTACATTCGGATGGGAAATCATTCAACGCTTGGGGGGCCTTGTCTACTAAATCAATATGGAAAATTACTGCAGTATATTCAGGGTGGTCTTTTGATGTAATTTCCACGCGGTGGTTTTGAGAACCAGCCTCTGATTGTTCATAAGAAACCCGTGTAATTTCTCCATCAAAAGGAGCATACACTGGAACTGTTACCATATCACCTCTAAACTCATCATACGGGAGGAAATAATGTTTCATACTACTTTCCGGTTCATCAGTTACAGTAGCAAAATAATCTCCAATATTTACATCACACCCATCTGGTAAATCAACATTAAAATTTGAAAAATCATGACCGGCACCAGAACGGAATTTTGAAATTTCTTCAATCATCGACAGATCTGTAAATTCTGCTGACATGATATTTTTGTGTGAATAGTAAGTAGAAGAAGGGGAGCCAAGAATTTCATCATCTTGCAAATTATCTTTTTCGTCGTTTCCACCCTCACTACCCTCATCATCACCAATTAAAATGGCAGATAGTGACACGATTATTAGCAACATTACAAGTGAAATAGCAACCCATATCACCCGGGGGTCTTTCTGGCCTTTTTCAGTCTCCATGTAGAGCGCATACGATATAACAAAAATAATTTTTTATATCCTTTTTCTTTTTGGAGCGTTCTAAAAAAACGAATTCTAATGCGAACTAAATATGTCAAAACCAAAAATAAGAATCAAAGAAATAGAAACAAATACAGAAAAAATCACAAACTCCTCTTTGAAATCAAACGGTTTTTTCTCACTTTTCCCCCCTTCTTCCTTTTCTTCTCTTCTTCTCCTTTCCTTAATCTCTTTAACACGAAATTCAAAAAACTCCTTTTCTGTTACAGGAAGGTGGCCACCTAAAGAATAGTTGATTTCTGGAACTTCTTCTTCCACCCCACCTTCTGTATTTTTTCGATATATTATCTCCTTTACTATCTTCCATATTATTCTAAAAACTAAGAATGACGGAATTCCTAAAAAAACAATCCCAAGTGCAATTATAGCATGCATTTCTCCATCCGTACAACAAGCTAATTCTAGTCCGGGCATACCTCCTTCATCACTAGTAGATAAAGTAACTAAAACCCCACTTTCTTCTTTCTGTGTTGGTGAATTATTTTGATAATATTCTGAAGAATTATGATTAATCAGACCAGGTATGCTTGTAATAACTATCAACAACATAAAGCCGATTGAGATTCTATTCATCGAATCTCCTTTGAATTACCTATTAATAAAAAAAATCCCGGAATCACTTGTCTATTTTCGAATAAATAATCAAAGATGCTTTACGCAGAACGAAACAGGACAGAACAACATAAGGTGTCATTCTATGGACTTGATAACCCTTCTAGCGATTGTTTGTCTACTAATGGTAGCAGTCGCATTTAGCCCATTGGGACTTGGAGGAGGAATCCTCTATGTTCCAATAATGCACTATATGTTAGATTGGGAAATCAAAGAATCACTTGTAGCATCACTTACTTTGGTTCTAATGGTTGCATTAGGTAGTAGTATGGCCCACTCCAAGTCAGGGCATGCACACGCCGAGGCGGCAAAGTTAGGACGAATATCTGCAATACCTTCCGCGGTGATTGGAGCAATCCTTTCTAGCGCGCTTATCTCCTCAGTAGGAGATATAGGTGTCAAAATTATAGCATCTATCATTATCTTCTTTGTAATAGAGAGAACCCTTCGAAAAACTCTATCACAAGATGATTTGGATCAAACAGAGGTTCCAATTTCAGAAAAGAAAAACCAGTATATCATCGGATCATCATTCGCCGGAATTTCGTCTGGTCTATTGGGTATTGGAGGGGGAGCAATTCTTGTTACAACTAATAGGTCGATTTTGAAAATGGATGCAAAAAAAGCGGCAGGAACAAGTTATTTGGTTGCGGCAACCATCACCCCAATTGCTTTAATCAGCCACTTAATCCTAAGTAGAAATTTGGCCACAATTATTGAGGATGCCGGAGTTATAGCTATGATTGTAGTTCCACTTCTTGTGTTTACATCAGCATATTTTGGCGCCAAATATGCGATAAAATATCTTCCAAAACAGATAGTATCCTATGTATTCTTATTTGTAGTATCAATTAGTTTATTCAGATATTTATCCGACTTGATTTCTCAAATCTAGAACCGAGAGAATCAATACTAATCGCTTTGTGGAAAAATCATGGGCGGCATTCCATACTTCGTTAATATCGACGAAGCGTTGGAAATTTGCAAAAAAACAGTTTTACAAACCACAGTTGAAAGAGTTGATTTGGATAATTGCCATAATCGCATTCTTGCAGTCGATTTACCATCATTAGTTGATGACCCACCCTTCGATAATTCAGCCATGGATGGGTTTGCAATGCGCCATGAAGATACGGTAAATTCACCATCAAAACTGAAAATCATTGGAACAATTCAAGCCGCAGGCCAAGAGGATAACATAACTATCAAACAAGGACAAGCCGTTAGAATAATGACAGGTGCACCATTACCAGAAGGGGCAGACTCAATCCTACAAATCGAATTAACTTCAGTAGACGGCGACGAGGTTATATTATCACAACCTTCTATGAAACACTTCATCAGAAGAAAGGGGGAGAACCTTACAAAGGGACAAATCGCACTCAATTCAGGAGCCTACCTAACACCTTCACGTGTTGGTCTTTGTGCTACAATGGGGCATCCTTCAATTCCAGTTGTAAAGAAACTAAAGGTAGCAATCATTTCTACAGGAGATGAATTGAAACAACCAGGCTCGAAACTTAATCGAGGAGAAATTTACGAATCTAATTCATTTGGACTATCAGGTTTGGTAAATTGGCTTGGACACGAACCAATTCGTTTACACTGTGTGGGCGATACACTTGATGATTTAAGAGAAGTATTGAATGAAGCATCTACTAAATCCGATCTCATTTTGACAAGCGGGGGCGTCTCCATGGGCGATTGGGACCTTGTTCGCAAAATTATGGAAGAAGAAGGAGATTTACATTTTTGGAGAATAAAACTCAGACCAGGCTCCCCTCCACTTTTCGGATTATGGAATAATACACCAATATTCGGATTACCAGGAAATCCGGTTAGCTCTCATGTTGTATTCAGAATGTTGGTTGCTCCTTGGATTAGAAACGTTACAAAAGCAAATGGCCCCACTGAGTCTAGAGCTTATGCAACATTGGCTACAAATGTCAAATCAACAAAAGACTGCCTGACGCTCAGAAGGGTGTCAATAATAAATGAAAAAGGCAAATTATCAGCCCATCAAAATATACACCAAGGATCTGGAAATTTGGCAAGCGTAGCAATGAGTGAAGGCATGGTGGTTTTACAACCCGGTAAAGATTATTCAATCGGCGATACCGTTGAAGTAATGTTCTTGTGAGTGATAATATGAATTTCGAGCAAGATATTGAATTGATTGAAGCCCTTGGAAAAATGTATCCAAACTCAAAACGAAATACATTGAGAAAAATGCTAACTTCAGGCCGTGTGACGGTTGAGGGCAAAGTAGTCCACAAAGCCAAATTTATAGTTGAAAAGGGGAATTCTGTAATCGTTTCAGATAGAGAAACTGCAGCAATTTCATCTCCCCCCCCAGCCCCTAAAAAGAAACATTCTAGAGTCAAGGTTTTGTTTGAAGACGAACACATGATTGTTGTCAATAAACAAGCAGGATTACTATCAGTATCGACAGATAAAATGGAGCCAGATACACTACATTCACGAGTAGTAGATTATCTAAAATCAGAAAATGACAAATCTTGGGCGTTTATTGTTCACCGATTAGATAGAGAAACCTCAGGAGTCATGATTTTAGCAAAACATAAACGCCACAAAGATTACCTTCAGGAACAATTTGCAAATAGAGAAGTTCACAGAATATACCATGCTCTTGTTGAAGGAAAGCCAGAAAAAGAAGCAGGAACAATTAGAGAATGGTTGCTGGAAGATAAATTCCTCAAAGTCAAGGCGGTAAAGAAAAATTATCCAAAAGCAAAGGAAGCGATTACCCATTACACCGTTGTAGATTCAGATGATTATGCAAGTCTAATTCAACTCACAATAGAAACAGGAAGGCGACATCAAATCAGAGTCGGTTTGGCAAACCTAGGGTGCCCAGTAGTTGGCGACGAATCACACGGAGCCGAAGGAAACCCAATGGGGAGGATAGCACTTCATGCAAGTTCTTTGGAATTTTTACATCCAGAAACAGACGACCCCGTCAGATTTGAAGCACCGATTCCATTCGGCCCCGAATAAAAAGCAAGGACTCAATAACTCTTGACTAACGGAAGTAAACCATGCCCAAGGCGGGAGATGATGGTTGGATAGAGGTTCGTGGTGCACGAACTCACAACCTACAAGACATCAACGTCAAATTACCAAAGGGCCAATTTGTTGTTATTTCAGGAGTATCCGGTTCTGGCAAATCATCTCTAGCATTCGACACACTATATGCCGAGGGCCAACGAAGATATGTTGAGAGCCTATCTTCCTACGCACGACAATTCATAGGACAAATGAAAAAAGCCGATTGCGATAGTATTGAAGGGCTTTCTCCAGCGATTTCAATAGATCAAAAACAAGGTAGCCATAATCCACGTTCAACCGTTGCAACAGTTACAGAAATCATGGATTACTTGCGATTAATGTGGGCCAGAATTGGCAAACCCCACTGCCCTACATGTGGAGTCGAAGTAGCTAGAAGAACAGTCCAAGAGATTGTTGACGATATCATTTGGAATACCGAAGGGCACGCTATTGCAGTTTGGAGTCCAGCGATAAGAAACCGAAAGGGAACCCACGCAGATTTATTCCGCCATCTCGTTGAGCAAGGATGGACAGAAGGTAGAATAAATGGTAGAGAAGAATCATTCGAAGATGACCATAATTTAGACAAAAATTTACGTCACGATATAGATGTTAGAGTTGACAGAATGAATTGTTCTAAAGATAGAAGGCAGAGGCTGACTGAAGCGGTAGAGGCAGCACTTCGGCTGGGTGGCGGAACAGTTGCCATTGAAAGCATCAAACTCCCAGAGGAGAATTTCGAATTTAGCGAAGGTTCAAAATCTTCCAAAACAAAACAGGGAGATACTATTGTTTGGTCTGAAGAATTTGCATGCCCTGAACACGGAGCATTCATGCCTGAGATGAGCCCCAGGGTATTCTCTTTCAACTCACCATTAGGGGCCTGTCCTTCTTGCCAAGGTTTGGGCGTGCAGAGAAGATTTAGTGAAGAATTACTCGTTGATAGGAAGGCAACAATATCTGAAGGGTGTATTATTCCATGGCGCAGATCAATGTCTCCACACTGGTATCGCAAGTTAATGGAACAGACAGCTTTACACTACGGGATACCAACAAACATTCCATACTCACAATTGGATGATGATGCTAAAGACATCATGATGAATGGCTCAGGATCTACAATAATCCACTTCGAGTTTACCTCTGAGACAGGGTCTCAATACAAGTACAGTAAGCCCTGGGAAGGAGTATATGGTAGGCTACAGAAAACGTATACAGAAACCTCTTCGGATAGAACTAGAAGCCGTTTGATCGCATGTATGAATGACGAACCATGCCCAGACTGTAACGGAGAGAAACTAAACCCAGCATCTAGAATGGTAACAGTTGGAGGGAAACGTCTACCGGAGATTGGAGCAGCTAGTGTTCACGACGCCCTCGACATAATCCGTTCCATGAGTGGACAAGGTAATAGCGCAGAAGAATTGGATGAAAGAAGCGCCTTCATCGGTAGAGAAATATTGAAAGAAATTGAAGGACGACTTTGTTTCTTGAATGATGTTGGCCTCGACTATCTAACTCTTGATAGAAAGGCAAACACACTTTCAGGCGGAGAGAGTCAAAGAATTAGACTTGCAACCCAAATTGGTAGTAGATTAACAGGGGTGATGTATGTATTAGATGAACCATCAATCGGCTTACATCAAAGAGATAACGAAAGACTACTATCAACCCTTAGAGAACTTTCAGATCTTGGAAACACATTGCTTGTGGTAGAACATGATGAAGACACACTTAGGCAAGCAGATTGGCTGTGTGACTTGGGGCCTGGTGCTGGGCTAGAAGGCGGCCAAGTGGTTGCTAATGGAACACCAAAATCTGTTATGAGGGCCAAAGATTCAATCACTGGCGCATATCTTTCAGGTAAGCGCTCAATTCCAATTCCAGAAGAGAGAACAACTCCTTTCAAAGGCCATCTAAAAGTCATCGGAGCACGCCAAAACAATCTAGACAACATCGACGTTGAATTCCCATTAGGCTGTCTGACAGCAGTAACAGGAGTATCGGGTTCTGGAAAATCCTCACTCGTATCAAGCATCTTGGCTCCTGCACTTCAAAGGAGCCTACATGGAAGCGACTCAGTACCTGGATCACACGATGAAATCGAAGGCATCGATAAAGTTGACAAAGTGATTGTAATTGACCAATCACCAATTGGGCGCACCCCTAGGTCAAACCCAGCAACATACACGAAAGCATTCGACGAAATCCGTAAATTATTTTCTGAAACCAAATTAGCAAAGGAGAGGGGATACACCCCTGGGCACTTTTCATTCAATGTAAAAGGCGGAAGATGTGAAGCTTGTCGAGGCGGAGGGTCAATCAAACTCGAGATGAATTTCTTACCAGATGTTTGGATAACTTGCGACATCTGTGAAGGGAAAAGATACACTAGAGAGACCCTAGAAGTCACTTGGAAAGGCAAGAACATTCACGATATTCTTCAAATGCCGGTTGGAGAGGCAGTAGAATTCTTTGCCAACCATCGTAAACTTCACCGCACACTATCTACAATCAACGACGTTGGATTGGGTTATATTCGGCTAGGACAACCAGCTACAACATTGTCTGGAGGAGAAGCCCAGCGTGTTAAGTTGGCTAGCGAATTGAGAAGGCCACCACATAGACACACGATGTACATCCTCGATGAGCCAACAACGGGACTTTCTTTCTCAGATGTCCAACAATTAATCGACGTATTACTTAGATTGAGAACAACAGGACATTCGATAATCGTAATTGAACACCACATGGATGTAATCAAATCAGCCGATTGGGTCATTGATTTAGGACCCGAAGGAGGCGATAGGGGCGGCCAAGTAGTTGCCGTTGGAACTCCTGAAGATGTTGCTAAAGCAAAGGGTAGTTTTACTGGAAAATTCCTCAAAGAAATTCTTTGATTTACTTACTTTCTAGAAGCGTAGTATTCATGGACGGTAGTCGCTGGGGTGTGTCTGCCCCCATAGGGGGCAGGTGTGCCTAGTGTCGTCGAATATTGTCAGAGTAGAGACAACCCCGAAACTTGGAGATGGCATGAAAGATGTCAGAGGAGACTCGGTAAAACGCCAACTGGCAGCCGACCATGGAATTGAAATCGACAATGTAAGGTCGATTGTAGGATTCCTAATATCTAGCGAAATTACATCTGATGAAGTTGCTATTAGGGCGGACGATGTTTTCGCAGACCCGATCATCGAAGAAAGCGCAACAGACTCCCTCCATTTAGAAAACAAAGAACTGTTTTCAAATAACCCTGACATAGTTGTCACAATTGGGTTTAAACCAGGAGTTACGGACAATCCAGGAAAAGCAGCACTAGATGGATTCAGAACAATATTTCCTAACGCAGGCGATGATGCAAGGATTTCAACATACCTAACTTACACATTTGAAGGAGTTCCAGACGGTGTGGAAGTTGAATGGTTATCAAAACAACTTCACAACGGTTTGATTGAGCGCGCGCTATATTCTCTGAAAGGAGATGATTACTCAGTCATTGAGTATATACCAATCACTCCAAGCGATTATGCACCCCCAGCAGTTGTTGATTTGGAAGTCTCTGATGAGGAATTAATGAAACTTTCAGAAGAAGGATTACTTGCTCTTAATTTAGACGAAATGCAAACCATTCAAGCACATTATAGGGATCCAGAAATAAGAGCAAAGAGAGCCGATTTAGGATTACCAGAAAATGCACCTACTGATGTAGAATTAGAATGTTTAGCCCAAACCTGGTCCGAGCACTGTAAGCACAAAATATTCGCCGCACACATCCATCATGTTGATACAGAAACCGGTGAAGATACAGAAATCGATTCGTTGTTCAAGACTCATATCATGAATCCAACATTGGAGATGAAAGACGAGGTTGATTGGCTTCTATCTGTATTTCATGACAACTCAGGAGTAATCGCTTGGGACGATGAATGGTCAATGTGTATGAAGGCGGAGACCCATAATTCTCCAAGTGCACTTGATCCATATGGTGGGGCAATGACTGGAATTGTTGGAGTTAACAGAGATATCCTAGGTACAGGGCTTGGTGCAAGGCCGATTGCAAATACAGACGTATTCTGTTTTGGACCTCCTGGCTGGGAAGGAGACCTTCCCGAGAACCTATTCCACCCATCGCGAGTTCTAAGAGGCGTTCATGCAGGAGTAAGAGTCGGAGGTAATGAAAGTGGCATCCCTACTGTAAATGGAGCCATTGTATTCGATGACAGATACATCGGTAAACCGCTAGTTTACTGTGGAACAATTGGCATGATGCCTCGTAAATTACCAGATGGTCGAGAATCCCACATAAAGAATCCAGAAGCTGGCGACAGAGTCTACATGGTTGGTGGAAGAGTGGGCTATGACGGAATCCACGGTGCAACCTTTTCTTCACTAGAATTGACAGAGGAATCTCCATCTAGCGCTGTGCAAATTGGAGACCCAATTACTCAGAAGAAAATGCTTGATATGATTCTAGAAGCAAGAGATGCTGGCTTGATTACATGTATTACTGACAACGGCGCAGGCGGCCTTTCATCCAGTATTGGTGAGATGGCTGAATACACCAACGGTTGCCGAATTGATTTGGGTAAAGTTCCACTAAAGCAAGAAGGCCTTTCCTCTTGGGAAATACTTGTTTCAGAATCTCAGGAGAGAATGACAGTTGCTGTAAGAGAAAGCGATGTTCCTGCATTTGAAGCCCTAGCTAATTTGCATGAAGTTGAAGCAACCTGGGTAGCAGATTTTACCAATACAGGACAATTCCACGTAGTTCATGGAGAGGACACAGTAGCAAACTTACCTATCGAATTCTTACATGATGGAGTGCCCCAATTACGTCTTGAAAGCGAATGGAAACCCCCTAACAATCCAAAATTCACACCTCCCTCCGAAACCGATCATTCCGCTTTACTTCTGAAGATGTTAGCAAGACCAAATATTGCAAGTAAAGAAACATGGGTTAGACAATACGACCACGAAGTCATTGCTCAAACTGCCATCAAACCATTTGTTGGTGTTGAGAGAGACGGGCCTGGAGATGCAGGCCTTCTTGCACCAGTTCATGGTTCTACACACGGCCTAGTTGTGTCCAATGGAATTTCCCCAAGGTATAGCGACATAGATGCAGGCGCAATGGCTGCTGCAGCGGTGGATGAAGCGGTAAGAAATGCAGTTTGTACAGGCGTAGATCTTTCCAAGATTGCAGGGCTTGACAACTTTTGTTGGCCAGATCCAATCGAGAGCGAGAAAACTCCAGATGGCAAATTCAAACTTGCACAATTAGTTCGGGCAAATCGAGAATTAGAAAGGATTTGTAGGGCTTATTTTGTCCCTTGTATCTCTGGAAAAGATTCAATGAAAAACGACTATGGGAAAGGAGAAAATAAGATTTCAATACCTCCGACATTACTTTTCTCATTATTTGGCAATCACCACGATGTTAGATACACAACCACATCCGACCTCAAACCCGGTGAAAGTTTGTACTTGGTCGGGGAGTCAAAACAAGAATTAGGAGCGAGTGAAATATCGTATATGCTCGCCGAAAGTGGAGAGTGTGAAGGAATAGGGGGCGAGGTTCCTAGATTACCCACTCCTGAAAAGAACCTATCCTCCTACAAAGCACTAACTAAAGCAATTCAATCAGGCATCGTTAGGACAGCTCACGATTGTAGCGAAGGAGGAGTTGCTGTAGCAATTGCAGAAATGTGTATTGGTGGTCGTTGTGGTGCTGCAATAGACGTTGACGGACCTGGAGAGGCTGACCTGTGGGGTAGGCTTTGGGGGGAATCACTTGGAAGAATTCTAGTTGGAGTAAAACAATCCAACCGTGAAGAATTCCTGTCAATGATGAAAGGACAGCCATTAACTTACATGGGTGAAGTAACCGACAGTAATACCTTGGGTGTTTGGGATGGTGATGACCTAATAATCGAATCTAGTATCGATGATATGATTGATGCATGGAAAGGCAGCTTGGATATGACTGGAGGTGTTCAGTAATGGTTGATACTCCTAAGGCAGCAATTTTGTTTGGGTTTGGAATAAATTGTGACAGAGAAACAGCGGCAGTTTTCGAATTAGCGGGCGCTGAAACCGAAAGAGTTCACGTAAACCACTTTGTCAACGGAGACAAAGACCTTTCAGAATTCCACATACTAGCAGTTCCAGGAGGTTTCTCGTTTGGAGATCACCTCGGTTCTGGGCGTTTACTTGGTAATAGGATGCGCTTTGCAATGAGGGAACAATTAGCAGCATTTGTCGCTGCAGGCAAACCGGTAATCGGAATTTGTAACGGTTTCCAAGTATTGGTAAAAACCGGATTACTCCCTGGTAGAGAAGTGCCCGATTTCGAACAAAGAGCAAGTCTGACACTAAACAACAGTGGACGTTACGAAGACAGATGGGTCACTCTAGAATTCGACCCCGACAGCCCTTGTATCTGGACAAAAGGAATCACTAGAATCGAATGCCCAGTACGACATGGAGAAGGCAGATTTGTCATGCCATCAGCAACGGATTTGGATGAATTAAACGAAAACAACCAGATTGTAACTCGTTATGTTGACCCTACAACAGAACCGGGTAAAGGAATGACAGATGAAACACTACCATTCCCCATTTGTCCTAATGGCAGTATCAGAAATATAGCTGGAATATGTGATCCAACAGGCCTTGTGTTTGGATTAATGCCACATCCAGAGGCTGCGTATGCAACATTCCTACATCCACACCATACAAGAAGTGAAGTCAATGAAGAAATACTAGCAGAAGGGATGCAAATATTCCGTAACGCAGTGGAATATGCTCAAGCAAACCTTTGAGAAATAACCCCTCTTCCTTAGTCACATGCCGTCGACTAAGTTGTACATGGAGAGCATTGACGCTTGCTATCTCAAGGAATTCTCAGCACAAGTTACAGCAGTGGATGAGACTTCAGTAACACTCGACCAAACTCTGTTTTACCCATTGGGCGGAGGGCAGAATTGGGATACTGGAAAGTTGACTTGGGACGGGGGCCAAGTTTCTGTTACCGAAGTGAGAGGCAGAGGCGAAGTTCAACATTTTGTCGGAGAAGATCACGGGCTTGAAATTGGAGATTCTGTTGAAGGAGAAATCGATTGGGATAGACGCCATGCACACATGAGAATGCACACCGCACAACATTTGGTCAGTGGATTGGTATACGAAATGTATGACGGAGCTAGAACAGTCGGCAATCAAATACACGCAGATCGTTCAAGAATCGACTTTAATCCAGTCAAGTTTGATGAAGAAATGATCGATGAATTATTCAGTAAAGCCAACGAAATGGTTGAATCAAATCTAGAGGTCACAGATTGCATAATGACTCGCAACGAAATTAACGCAATTATGCCACCAGATAGAACAAACATGGACTTATTGCCCATTTCAGTCAAGCAATTAAGAGTAATAAAAATTGGAAACAACATCGATTTATGCCCTTGCGCAGGCACTCATGTGAGGGCATTAGGCGAGATTGGAAAAATGGAATATCTAGGTAAGAAAAACAAAGGTAAGGGTACAACTAGAGTAAGTTACACTCTTGAAGGCTGTGAGAGTTGAAACCCGAATAAAATCGTTATCTAATAATTGAGAAGCAAAACCACCAAAAACTTCTCATGAAGACTATAAGTCTAAATCATCATCAAGTAAATCCGAAACATCAGATTGTGCAGATTCCCACTCCGCTCTATCTCTCTCCCTTTCTGCTATAGTTGCAGACTCTACAATTTCCTTGAGAGGTTCTGGGGCCTCTGAAGCGGCTCTTTCTGCAATAATTTTATCACTAATTTTCCTATCTTCCCCAAGGCGATCAGAACGGTCTATTGCGGCAATGGGGCGACTAGGAATCGTCCTTGCACCATGTGAATAATCTTCGGCCTCTAATGACTCAACCATGTGCTCCAAAATTTCCTCAGGAGGCAACTCATCCTTCCAAGGATTTTGATTTCCAATCGATTGAACAATACTGGTCTTTTCTCTTTCAGCCTGCTTTGCAAATACTTGCTCAATATCTTCACTTGTTGGCAACTCTTTTGCTTTCGTCATTGAATTTGCCAACCGTTGTTGTTGAATTAGAGAGGGCCCATGCACATCATCGTGGTCGTACCGATTTGGATTAGCGGCCATTGCAAGCAACTCTCTTGCAAATTGATATAATTCATCAGATTGAGGCGCTTTTGCAATCAAATCTCTTACTTTTTGATGATGTGAAATACAACTACGACACCTTTCTGTGCCCGCAATATCTTTGGCATCACAGCGCAGGCAACAAGCTTGGAAACCCAAGTCTTTCATCGCTCTACGAGGCATCGCCATATCGTTTCCTAATCAACGATAAACAAGAATGCTTCCGCGCGAGGCTTCAAAACCCTCCGTGCTGAGAACAGTACATGGCGAGAGACCCCCGGGCCGACATACTCGAGGACGACCTCTTCCCAAAACAGAGGACTCGAATACACCGAGTCCACGCACATAGGTCTGATGATGGCACAATCCATTTCAACACCAGAGGCGGTTTTATGGGAATCAATAATCGCCAGCCAGTTGAATTACATAAGGGCAAGATATGGCATTTTAGTGATGAAGAAAAACAACACCTTCTGTTGGCCACAGCAGCGTTTACTTTCGCCCTAGGGGTTTTGATGGCAGGGAGCATTTTCGGAATTAGCAAAGGGGGAGTTAACCAATGGGTTGCTACACTTTTACTTTCGATGCCAGTAATGCTAATTGCAGTTGGACCAGCATTTTTACTGCACGAAATAGGTCACAAAATTGTAGCTAAGAAATATGGCTGTTGGGCTGAATTTAGAGTAGATCCAAGCGGACTGAAATTTGGAATTGCACTTGTGGCACTGACTGGAATTTTATTCATGGCCCCTGGTGCAGTTATGGTTGCAGGTCTAGTAACTAGGAGGCAGAATGGACACATTGCAATCGCAGGGCCTGCGGTAAATTTCAGCCTATTTCTAATCGGTATCCCTCTAGGTGGCATCATTCTTGGTCTAACAGGGGCAACAGAGTCTGCGGCATATATTGAGTCAGGCGCAATCAACCTCAAAGCGATGATTTTTGACATCGTTTATTTCTGGATTTTTGCCAATCTTGGATTGGGCTTCTTCAACATGATTCCATTCGGGCCATTAGACGGTGCGAAGATTAAGGATTGGAGTGAGCCGGTTTGGTTTGTTAGTTTCATGACATTCATCGCACTGATTTACATGTGGTGGACCGGAGTGTTCAGCCCAATCGACGACGCAACACTTCGTATTGCAGAGTGGTTTTGAATCATTCAAGATAAGCACTACGCACTGGATTTTCATCTAGGTGGAAGAATGAATAAGTTGCCCACCATGTAATTGTATCTAAGGCATCAACTAAGTTACTAGTTCCACTTTGTTCTTCTCCGTAATCCTTGCCAGTTGTATCCATCCAGTCAATCATTTCATCGACAGTATCACAGGTTTGGTGATAGCACCAATAACCATCGACTAAACCACCGAATCCCATCGTCACAGTCCCTAAATTATCTTGGAAGGATGCATGGTCTGACCTTGCTGTAGTATCTTCGTAGACAATAATTTCCGGCCTATCTTTAGCTAACCAATCATCCACTTTCCATGTTTCAGCAGCATGATCTTCTCCAACTAGGGTTGACATTTGCTCTTCAACACCGATTGCGTCAGAACCAATCCATAATGCTAGGTTAACCATACCTGGTTGATTCATTACATCGTGGTCTAGACTTGGTCCTATGTAAACACGCATCGGCCACACTTCCTCGTCCTTTGGATAACCATCAGGATCGATTTGAGGATCAGGATCGCAATTTGGTTCACCACCTCCGTGATTTCCACCACAAGGCGCTCCTCCGCCACCGGGCCAATTTACACCAGCCATGTCTAAGTTGACATAGTTGGTAACTTCGACATTCGGATTATCTTCCAAGACATATTCTTCAGTCCAATAATCACTACCTCTCTTTCCGCCTTCTTCACCAGACCAGAGGCAGAAAACCATCGTGTTCCTAGTGCTATATCCGGCCATTGCTTCTGCAACAGTTAGTACCATACTTGTTCCAGCAGTATTGTCATAGGCACCAACACGGGTGCCATACGTTCTTCCAACTCCAGGTATGTGTGGTGAAATCAACCCCCCATTAATTGGCGGAGCAATATCAAAGTGAGCACCAAAAACCATCCATTTATCAGGATTAACTTCTCCGAATCTGTAACCACATATGTTGTAAGATTCAATATTTTGTTGCCCAGTTTGTAAAGAAGTATACTCGTATCTATGGTCAATGACTTCAAGACCAAATCCTTCTAATTCTTTGATTAGGTATTGGGCAGCATCTTCGTAAGCGGCGTTTCCTTGCCCGGCCCACCTGTCAAGATAACCTACAGCGCCATCAGCAGGGTCTAGAGGGTCTGGAGTTTCATCAGACATGACGTTAATGTAATTCAAAACAGTCCTACCGTCTACCAATCCCATTGAATGCCTACCGCCTTCAGCCTCGCTATATGCTGCAGCAAATGGCCTCTCAATTCCTAGGCGAATAGCAATGACGTCTCCACTCTTTCCACTTGAAGGCATAACAGCATCGAGCGATGTATTGGAAGAAGTTCTTGATATCGCTTGATTATCATCGCGCTCAAAACCACCTCTTTCATACCAAACCCTCCAAGACTCAGTTAAGTCGCGTATCGGCCACTTATCTCGCCCATAATCTCCAACCATGACGATTGCAGTATCGGTTCTTGGCGGTGCTAGAACAATCAATTGCACAGAATCTCCAGCTTCAATATCCACTACTGTGGAATTTTGTATGAAACCGTCTTCAGGGTTAAAGATAAGATATGGAACAAATGCAGACAAATCACTCTGTGCAGCTATTGTTATCGCTTGAAATTCACCACCAATCCATGTTTTTGGAGTTACGACAACATCTCCATCGGAAATTGAAGTATCCACCTCTTCTCCAAAGCAACCACTTAGAGGCGCAAGGCAAAATAGCAGAGCAAGAAAACCTGCGGTAAATCCTCGCTGCATGAACCCGCGTACAGGTCCTTCTTTCTCAATGCTGCGATTGTTCGTGAATAGGATTTTTACATTCACATTTACTTTTATCGCGCTGTGCTTTGAAATTGACTTGATAGGTAAAACACTGACAGAACTCCATGTCTAGGCCATTACCAGTTCCCAATCAGACTCTTATCGATGAGGTTCAGATACTTCCCAGGAAAGGCATGCTGTACCAATTACAGGGGCCAGGGCACTCCGGTAAGAGCATGAGAGAATTTGCCGAGGCTTGGACTGCAATGACTCTAATGAATGGCGATTATGTTCATTGGATCGACGGTGCTTGCAGATTTAATCCAGCAAGAATCATTCAAACATTCCCACATACATTACCCGATTGTGAGCAGTTATTGCACGGTTTGTTTGTCGGGCGCGGGTTTACGGTGCACCAATTTTCTCATTTGGTGCAAAGGCTGCAAGCGGAAATTAAGATCACTAAGGCAAAATTGATTGTAGTCGACGGCCCTATTACGATGCACTTAGATTCACAAATTGGCAATTATGAGGCGAGATCATTGTTTAGAAAAACAATCGACTTGTTGAAAAACATTGCAGATGAAAACGATGTCGGCATCGTTTTGATAACCTCATCTAAAGCCTATTCAAAACGCCATTCTAATTTACTGACAATGGTAAAAAATAGGTGTCAAGCATCTCTTTTAGGAAAGAGAAGACGTATCCAGGGCCAGAATAAAATGTGGCTTTTGCACATGCCCACCAGATCTTCTGGATACAGAAAAGAAATCACACCTCAGCAGACGTTGTATGAATCAATAAGCAGAGTCATCGATACTAGGCTTAGAATTGAAAGCATCGAAGAAATCGAATAGCGTATATTTTTTCCGACCTTGTCTTATTTCCTCATCACTCCACCCAAACGGGCCGAGTATGGCCCAAATTGCCCTTATTGCTAGGTTTTGATAGTAATCAGAATCTATCTTGAACATAGAATTTTCAGATAATTCTTCCAACAGAACAACTCTCGATTCAGGAACCCTTGGAGAGGGTTTTGTAGCGACAAATCGAACCTTTCTTCCAGGTAAGATGTCTTGGCCAAGTCTTCTTGCTCTAATCAAAGCTTGTTGGGTATTTGTGGAAACTGAAAAATCTTGAATTCTCTTCGTAACTCGTCTGGTGACAACCAAATCTTTCGGATTTATTTTTCCAGAATCTAGAAGTCTGATTTCATTATGTAACATTGCAACTATTTGTTGTTGGACGGCAATAGAATGGTATTTGCCACCATTATCCAAACTATCTTTCAAAATTCCAAGTGAATTTTTTTGCAATGAAGTAATCCATAGGCAGGTCGAATGTTGCCTTGCCTCAATCCCTCTAAGTTTGAACCCATTTTGTCCATGTGCCCAATATTTCGTGAGCGAACCGGCACCATGCATCCTGCTTGGTAAGAATCCAATGAAGTCGTAAATGTCCTCGAATTCTAGTGGAATTCCGATTAACTTAGACACCCTTTCAGATAACTGCATAGCAGCATAGATTTTCTCTTCACGAGTTTTCAGATTCTTATTTTCAATCCAAACACAATCCACTATCGCATGTAGTACATTCCATCCTTCATCTTCAGCAATGGAGATAGTTGTAAGCAATATTTCTCTTGCCCATGAACAAATCGCTTCATGAGCCTCAATTCTTCCAAACCTTGCATTCTTGTAACCGGTATATCCGAAGCAAGTAACTAGCAACCACTTGAGTGCATTTTGTTGTAGATCAAACAAATCCCCCTTTCTTTTTCTCTGGCTTTTCAACTGCATTCTTCTTTCTATTATCGGAGCAACAACTCTTCCAAGAAAACCATGGGTTCGAGCACAGGTATGGGTCTTCAATCCTGGAACTTGTAGTGCAGAAGCGTTTGCAGAAGGGAAAATTTTGGACGAGAAAATGTCCTGCCTCGCTCTCTCTCTAAACGTTCTTTCAGCATCATCGGGACTCAATGGAACGAACATTTCAGTTGTAGGGAACTCAGTTGTAGTTTGGCAGCAGGCACAATTGAGAGTTTCAGGAGAGATATTTCTTGTTGCAATAATACTAGGGAAAAGACTGGCAAAATCTAACTCGATGACATCGGAATAGACTCCTGGTTTGCTATCTAAATACAAACCACCACGGTCAGTTGCAAGAAGTTCCCAAGCAGTCTTTGTATCTTCAGCCCGATTCTTTTTCCAAGGAACTAGAACCCCGTCTTCCATTGCAATTCTCATTTGAATCGCGCTGATCACTGAACCGGGAGAAAGGCGTGAGATGTCTTGGGGCGACTGCCTTGAATGCCTACTTAGTTCAAATAATCCTAGGATTCCACCTTCTCTTACAATGAAGCTAGCATTGAGATCGATATGCAATCTCCCATTCAAAGGGAAATATGAATCTTTACGAATAACCTGTCCATATGAGTGGACAACCCTTGACATCGACCTTGGTTTCAATTCACTTTCAACCCTGCTTAAATTTAGGTTAAAATCAACTCTTTTAGCCAATTTATCTAATGCAGCTAAATGCAGAGCATCGCCACCTTTTGTAATGATGATGTCCGGATTTAAACGGTTGATACAGTCTTGAAACTCTGCCAGGAATTCACTTCCACAATTCTTTCTATGTATTACAACATCAAGCTTTTTCTCGGGCAGAAAACCACTCCTCTGAAACACTTCAATTCTTTTCAGATAGGATTTGAGGGTATCAAATCCATTGTTAGAATGATATTCAAAATTCAACTCAATAACTTTCATCTTTGGCCAAGTATCATTTTCATCTAATAGTGAAAATGAATCGCCATTCCACTCCACGAACTGAAATGGAGAGATGCCGAATTCGATGAAAAATCGCTGTGCTAAATGAGCATCTACCGAGAACAGCGAGTATCTGTGATGATCACCACGTGCTTCGATATGTTGCGATATTTTTCTGATTTTACGGCTGTCTAGCACATCTATTTCTAGAACATTGTGTATCTCAAATTCATCTAGAGATAATCGCCTTTTTACCATTCTAATCGAGCCAACAGAGAATTTTTCTCTTATCTCTGGCAACTCTAACCATTGAGGCAGATTACTCAACAACCGGCTTTCTGCATGAACGTGTATGTGTGCACACCAAGGTATGCTAATTCTGTTGACACTTCCTTGTACATCGATAATCCAGACATCCATGTTATGCCCCGTAGCACCCAATTGTGCATCGATTATCCAACCGCGCACGCAATCACTTCTCACTTTGCAGTTCTTTGATCATACTTTCTAATTCAGCGATTTTTTTGTAAGATTCCAAAATCATCGAGATTAGCATTGGCTTCCATACATCAATGGATGGAAGCATTCCGCCAGCAGCTCTACGATTTCGTACCCCGTTCATCAATTCATCCAACGCCTTGCGATCACATGAATTTAAGGCTCTTCGAAACGCATTAAGCGAATTCAATTCACTCTCAACTCTGTTTCTCCAAGTCGGTACTGTTCTGCCCATTAATCGAAATGTAACGATTCAGCTCAGTATGTTTCGCAAGAGAGGCCAGCGCTGAAAGTGAAATTGAAAATCAATTCACAACAAGGCGAAGGTTTGATAATCTTCTAAGTCTAATTATAACATGAGAATAATGGTAATGACAGCCCCACTTATTCATGAGATACTAAGAAAGAAAAGGTGCGTTAAAGGAGAATGCAGGCCAAAAAGAACCAGATATCTTTGGGCAAAAATGATCAGATCTGAGTCCGAAGATAAAACTCCAGTAATCGAAGGTTAAGCAGGCTTTGTTCCCAGGAAATTGAGAAACCGTTTGAAATTGGATTTCATCAATCCAATTTAATTCGGGCCTCATCAACCCACTCATCCCAACTGGAATCAAATCCGACATAATGGATCAGATATATTCGGTCTCGCACTTCCCTTACTAGTGCATCCCACCAACTTCCATTCCATTCGACTTTGACTTGCTGCCCAGCAGAATAAACTACGTTATCTCCAAGAGGTTGTGATTCAACAAACTCCTCTGCTGTAGAGAAAGTTATGGAAGGGCACGGCATTACTCCCTCGGTTTGATCATCAATAACCCAACCTGTTTTTGGAGGAGTGTCGGAAGTAGATTTTACTCGATAATAATCTCCTCTTTTAGTATCGAGGCTGTTGCGATCAGCCAAATACCACCATCTATCTCCATTCCCCATTTGCCATCTCAAGAGTAGGACGCCCCCATTGATGTAACTTAGAACTCCATCGAAATCTGTAGCGGGAAGATATACCCCGTTACATTTCTCTGTGCCTGCTCCCTGAACCATGTAAAATTGGTTACTTTCGTCATTAAATGGATGGTCATCCGGATATATTTCCCAACCAGTGGGTCCAACCAAATAAATTGTGTTTTGAGTTTCTACATGAGCAGTGGCTCTTTCATCGTACTCGACAGAAACAATAGAACTACTTCTGATAGGCCCTTCTCCAAGTTTTGGATGGGCATAAGCGTGACCGATTAATACCCCGTCTTGTATTATTGCATCTTTGATAACGACTTCTTCTTTTGCAATTACCGTGCCTTCGTTGCCAATCATATACACTGCAAGCTCACGATAATTTATCTCAGAATCCATACCAATACCAAGCGATGAAAACTCTTCAACAACTTCACTTTCCGATAGAGGGGAATCGCCCATTTGGGTAAGGATTTCGAAGTATTTCCGAGCAGAAATGGTGCCTGTACCATTTTCATCAAAGGTTTCGAATGCCTTGATTAAATCCTCTAGTTCGGACGATTGGTTATGGAGGAAATCCTGAACACTCTTGGAATCAACATTAGCACTTTCAATTCTACTCCATTCAACCCGGTCTTCAATATCACCATCATCAAATAGAATCAAGAAGGTATGATTGTCATATTCTTTTGAGATTGTTCCAGGGTAATAAGTTCCATAATTTTTCCAATTTACTAGAACCCTGTCTCCTGGCTCAAGAGGAGGTTTTGCTGGACGAATACTTCCAGGTGCGGTTCCAATTACAACAGCATGCTTTGTCTCAATTCCACTATCTTTTGGAACATCTACACGATATGTACCATCGGGGTTAATTCCGACAACTATGCAACGATCAAGCCACCTATTGTTGGTGGGACTGAAGTATTCTACATGATCTCCAACTTGGAATGATTGGGGCAATTCAACCTCTTCTACAGGTAAATCTAAACTTGGAGATTGGTTTTTTTGATCTATAACTCCTAATTCTTTCAAAGCCTCAATAACAGCAGTAGTGACTGTGGCAGCATCATTGTTGATCACAGTGTTGTGAACTATGTCACCACTCATAACAGAATCTTGCATATTCAATGTAGTTTTAGGAGTGGCTTCCTCCTCACCGTCTCCCTTCGGAGGAGCGGGAATCCATTCTGAACCAGTCCACATAAATTTTCCATCAGGACTGAAGGTACCATCTGACATAAATACCGTATAGTGTCTCAACTTACGAATTCTTCTGTCAGTATTATTGGCCGTGGAGCCTATTACTGATATTGATGCTAAATACTTTCAAATATTAGGGTCTACAAATTCTAATTGGGGATTATTTATCGAGATAGGCCAAACAACTCTTGCCATTCAGGCGATACGTTCTCTTTTACCGCAGATTGGCTCATTAGTATACGATGGTTATGACAAAGGGAGCTTCATGAAGTCTGATGATGCTTTGAGGGCAGAACTTGGCAGGAGATGTGAAATGCTTGCCCGTCATGCAGAAAAGCTACAAATTGATGCAAATAATAAGAAACATAAGTCTGCAAGAAAAACCCTCTCTGGAATTATTGATACACTACAGATGTTCCAGCGAGAAATTCAATTTTCAGTATCAGGCTCCAATGTTTCAAACCATTCAGGAATTGGGAAATTAAAATCTAAATCGATTAAAAAATTAGTGAAGCATGACAGCGAAACGCTACAGTCAATGGTTGAATGTACGCGATTAGTTAATGCAATATCTGAGCAATACATTTCAACTGTAGATGAAGAATTGGCATTGGGTTTGATATCGGAATGGAGCCAATCAATTACAAGATCCAGAAACAGATTCCTTGAACGAAATATGTTTATTGACGGATTAACAAAGAGGTGAAATTATGCATTTTAGATGGAGAGAAAACCCAGCAGTAATTGCTCAATATATGGTGGCTGAAAAAGTCCCCATTAAAGCAGAAGTTACTTTGAAGCCTAACGAGATATGTGTTGTTTTAGAAAACGGGAAAGTTGTAGGATCAGTTTCACAACAACATATGGAAGTAAATCCTCAAATTGGAATGATTGGTAGATTATTTGGTAGACAAAACCCACAAAGGTCGTTTATGTTTTGTTTTACAGGACCTCACGAAGTAATGGTCCAGGTTAAGGGTCAATCAAACCAAGGCGGTGAGATAAATTGCCTTGTTTCAATGAAGGTTGAAATCACTCGTGAATCAGCACCACGCTTACTCACTTTTCCGGCAAAGGGAGTTATGACTGTGCATGCAAGAGATATCGCAAAAGAACTCACATCAATTGTAAATTCAAGCACCCTTAGCTTCTTGAAAGATATGACGGCAGAAAATATGAGAACTGTAGAAACAAACGAAGACCTTTGCTTCCATCTAAAGTCTGAATTGCGCTCATCATTCGACCAATTTGGACTTCAACATAGGGGAATCCATATTATTTGGAGTACGAGTGTTGCTGAACAAAGGTTGCAAAATGAGATGGACCTTGAAAGAGTTAGACTTTCTAAAGAAGCGGATTCAGACCGCCAAGAATTAGAACTAAATCATTTGATCAAAACAGAGCAAAGAAAGCACGAGATCAATGCTCGTCTAGCATTAGTTGGAGTTCAAGCACAGCATAAAGCGGAAATGGAAAGTGAACTTTTGAGACTTGAAAACGAAAGCAATCTTACATTTGCTCAATGGAGTCAAAACAATATGTTACTTCAGGCACAAAACGAAGCAGCTAGAGAAGAGGTTTTGAAAGATGCACAATTAGATCTAGAAATTAGTAGGTTAAATGCGGAAAAGGAAAGATATGAGCGGTCTGCTGTATCAGAAGAAAAAGAAGACAAGAAACGCCGAGCAATGGAAATGTTTGAGCAGGTGCAAGCCAAAAAACAGGAGCGAATGCGCTTAGAAGCCGAGCAAGAAAAAGAACGCTTAAATCAGCATTCAAAAGCCTCTGAAAATACCATTTCAGTTTTAGAAAACATTGCAGCTAATGCAACAGATCCAGCAGTCCAAATGGAGGCGTTGAAGCAACTTGCTGAATTGCGTAAAACGGATGTTAGTGGGCAAAAAGACGCTTACAAAGACTAATTTATCTAGTAAAGGAGTTGTTTTTTTTGGAGGATTACCTAACTCAGATATTGAAAGATACTGACAAAAATATGGAAGAAATCCTGTTAAAAAAATCTTCAAACGGTTCAAGACTTTCTCTAGTTGTTGGAGAAGATCTATTTCAGGTAATTCGAGTAGACTCGAAAACAAGAATTTCACATGAATTTTCGATAACTAGAGACTCCGTTCATGGTTTCAAACACCATTCATTTGAAAATTTGCATAATTGGCGCTATGCCTTGATATTCACTTGTTTGATTAGTTTCATTTTCATTAGCCCAATAACAAGTACATGGACTGCTCCGTGGTATGTTGCCGATTTTGTCTTTTTATTCTCTTTAGGAATGCTTGTTTATTTGGTTGGGAATCCACATATTCTGGTATTTACAACAAATTCGGGATCTTATTCAGTATTCTTTTTCAAATGGAATTCAGATAAGGATAAAACAGCAACGACACTATCCGAAATCGGTCTTGCAATGAGCAGATTTCTAGTCTCAAGGGAATTTATTATTCCTGAAATAACTTACAACATAGGCCAGATCGGGGACAATATAGGCAGGGTAGGAGATACTGTAGCAACAGATTCTGTTGTGATGGAAGAAACAGTGCAGAAAGAAACGCCGCATTTTATGTTAGAGGATCAATATTCAGAGCAAAGTGAAGAGGAATGACTCATTGAATCAAAGCTCGTTTGGAACTGGCGTTTGATCCATGTGCAGGAATGCATAAACAGCCCACCAAGTTACAATATCCCATGAGTGAACCAGATTGTTAATTCCTGTTGAATCGTCAGTTCCCATGTAGTCGATCATTGTCTCCATCGTATCACATTCACGGTGATAGCAAGGATACCCGTCTACCAAACCATTCCATCCTAGAGTGGCAACACCGATATTTTGGAAAGATTGGTGGTCACTTCTTGCAGTAGGCGATTCATAAATCGCTACAGTATCTTCGTAGATATCTCCCCACAACGGGCTTTCACCATCTGCAAGCCAGGCCTCTCTTCCTCGTTCAATCTCATAACCAAGGTCGAGCGCATCCGCACCTATCCACTCGGCCAAGTAATACATTCCTGGTTGGTCGATTTCTTCGCCAGTCCCATCAGGTCCAAGGTATACAGAAAGGGCGTAATCTCCCGGATAATTCACTCCCGCCATGTCAAGATTCAGATAATTGCTAACTGTAACACCGTCAGGAAGATCGCCTGCAAAGGACCTTGAGCCCCACAAACCTTCTTCTTCAGAAGACCAGAGGCAGAAAACCATCGTTCTCCTAGCATCAAATTCGGCTAGAACACTCGCAGTTGTAAGAACCATACTTGAACCAGCAGCGTTGTCATATGCGCCGTGTCTGGTTCCATATCCTGGTATGCCAATTTCAGCACCAGGAGTGTAAGCTACAGGAGGCGCGATGTCGAAATGCGCTCCAAAAATCAACCATTCATCAGGATAAACTGAACCGGTTTTGTATCCACAAATATTCACCGACCACGCAGTATTTGACTGGAATCTATGGACTTCAACTCTATCTAATCCATAACCTAGCATTACACCCTCAAAGTATGTTACTGCGTGTTCATAAGATGGATTTGCGTTACCGACCCAGCGGTCTAGGTAACCTCTAGCAAGGTCAGGCCCACAACCTACGAACGCAGCTTCTGTGCAAGGAGAATCATCTGTGATGAATTCTACCCAATCAAATACGTCGCGGCCATTTACCCACCCGTCGCTAGCACCAACGCCATCAGCATCTGTCAGATCAGCCCTTTGACTTCTTATTGTTTCAAGGGATTTGATCATGACATCTCCTCCACTATCATTGCCAGGAACTATCCATCGCCATTCCCCGCCATCATCCTGATTATCGACAGCCACTACAGATGCAGAACCATCTTTTGCACCATTTGCCCAAGCAGACCATGAAACATCGGGAGCCCTAATTGGCCAATTTTCTCTTCCATAATCTCCAATCAAGAGAATAACATCTGAATTTCTAGGAGGGAATAGGGTATTGATGGAAACAGAATCCCCATCTCTCAAATCAAAAACAGTTCCATTTTGTGCCCTCATCGAACCAGGGTCTTGCAAGAAGTAAGGGAAGAACACACTCATGTCGCTATCTGCACTCATAGTAATCGTAACCCATTCTCCAGCAGGTATGATAGATGGGGAGACTTTCAAATCCCCCTCTGATAATTCTACTGAAGCATTGTCTTCGCCAAAACATCCAGATAACGGTGCAAGGCACATCACTGTCATCATTAACAATGCGCGAGCAGTGTCCATAGTGCACCCGACAAACACCATATTGTTGAATCATATGGTTAAAATCTCATTTCCGGTCTACGGAATGCACTTTCCACATTTAGGATAAGGTTATACACACCCCAACGGCCGGAAAGTAACATGGCAACAGTCCGTTTGGACCAAAAGTCAAGGGCTTTGATGAGGGCTGTTCCAGACTCATACCCACAAGCCTTAGCCAAATTTTTTGGTTCTGGGCCGACTAATATTGAACTTGCAAAACAACACCATGCAGGTTATGTGAATGCACTAGAGTCACACGGAGTCGAAGTGACAATACTTGACGCAGACCACAACCATCCCGATTGCATCTTCGTAGAAGACCAAGCAGTTGTTATCGATGGCCATGTCTTGTTACCGGTCCCCGGTCATGAATCTAGAAGGGGCGAGCAGCCGCCGATTGCAGAATTCTTGTATGGCCAACTTCAAGGACACCAAATATGCAAAATGGAGTATCCAGCACTTATGGACGGCGGAGACATTCTTAGGCTTGGCAACCTATTTTTTGTTGGAAGATCTACAAGAACAAACGATGCTGGCATCCAGGAATTGAAAGACCTACTTGACCATCTAGGTCACGAATTGAGAATCGTTGACATACCATCACACGCTCTACATCTAACCAGCATTAGCTCAACTCCTTCAGATCAAATTATTTTAGCCCCAGAAGGCTACATTGAACCAGAATCTTTTGGTGAGATGCCAGAGGGATGTGAAGTAATTATGATGCCGGAAGAAGAGGTTTATGGCTGCAATACCATTGGCCTTCCTGGAAATAAAGTTCTCATCGCTGATGGCTATCCAACTGTGAAAAAGACTCTGGAAGAAAGAGGGTTCGAATGCATTGTTATTGACATGGGAGAAATTAGAGCAGCCGATGGTTCACTTACTTGCTGCTCAATTTTCTACTGAATTATACCACGCGTTTTGATATACACGCGCAAGGTGGCAGAGGCTACGCAGGGGTTGCCAAGCTTGGTCAACGGCGCTGGGATGAGGTCCCAGTCTCTATGAGTTCGCAGGTTCAAATCCTGCCCTCTGCACCACAGTAACAAAATCAACCTCCTTGCTGTATCTTAGGTGGCTATGATTAAGTATTGCAACTATCTCAGTAAGACTGATTAATATGTTTAAGATCGAATCTAATCCTGCAAAAATATGTCTCATAATTTCGGCTTTACTTTTGTTTATCTATTCTATGAGTTTCATGTTTTTCGCTACAGAATATGTAACTGGTGGAGACACAGGATTTTCCTTAATCAACAATGGCCTTGGAGACAAACAAGAAGATCCCGCCTATGGCCACGGAGGCCCAGAATCTGCATTCAATGGGGTTCTGTTCTTTGGTATTTTCATATCAACAATGCTCATTCTATTTGAAGGGGCAAAGGGGAAATGGAGAATTATGCTACCTGTTACAATAGGTATGGCAACAATGTCTGTCTGCATTTGGGGGTTTTGGAATGCAGATAGTGCAGCAAGTGATACGCCAAAGTACGTATCATTCTTGGTTACGTTAGTTTACTTTGCAGCCTATATGTTCCTTCGAGAGGAAGGAGTCAATGATGGACTATCTGATTTTAAACCGGGCATTAACGTAAAAGATAAAATTGCAGCATCATCACTAATTTTGCTTGTTTTGGCAGGCTTGTACTATTCACTAAGAATGATTTTTGACCCCAATGCAGTCATCGAGCAAGGATTCCCACACTCAACGGTTGGTTGGGTTGCAGCTTTAGATGATAATTTAGGAATGGGGGCGCCATTGCCAACTACGGTTTCAGTAACAGGATCAATGATTCTAGTCTATACTCTTTGGTCTGCTTTAGTACTTATGGAAGGGGCCTCAGGAAAGTGGACAATTATGCACCCCTCAGCAATGGCATTTGTTGCAGCAACAGTCACAACATATGTCGGACTTGTTGCTGGCACCGCTCGTATAGCAAGTGACATCAATCGAGCGGATATTTTGACGATACCAGTGATTATGTCATTGGTTTTAATCAGCTATTACCGACTTAAAAAAGAGGGTATGGAAGATGATATGACATTTATGGGTGAGCCTGTAGAAGGTGATATGTTCACAACTGGGTTGTTGGCTCTTGCATTAATCCTTGGATTTTTGACTGCATGGAGCAATATCGACATTATCTTTTGATTAAGAACAAAGATCTTGCCTAGCAATACTGAACACAGCACGTCCTCTTGAGGTTATTTTGTGTTGCCAAACCACGTCCCTTGGATTGAAAGTACGGAGCATCTGTTCTCTACTCCAATGTCTTCTGGCTTCAATTTCTGTCATGTATTTGCCCCACTGAGTCCACCGATTTTCTGCTCTTGAGGCCAGTAAAACCTGAATGGGTTTGAAAGTACCAAATTCTTGAGTTAATGCTAGCCACTTGATGTGGTCATATCTATCGATTAGCCCTTGGTGCAGGTCTCCCACGATTTGGTAGCCAACGCCCGCATTTGGGTCGAGGCTTTCGATATGGCCGGGGAACAGGGCTTCGAAACGATTGAAATCATCTACAGTCATGCCTTCTGAAACTAGCAATGTATCATATCCACTTGGGCCCAGGCCAGTGTGTAGATCTATTGCCCATATTTGCTTGACATCTTTGAGAACCTTATCCAACCAATTCAGTAACAAATCAGGCCCTGGTTGTAAGCA
>MDSV01132067.1_pt1 | contig 58012 bp, 55 predicted proteins | sample 810851 | NCBI WGS metagenome assembly MDSV01 (sample SAMN05326640, study PRJNA326480) | marine metagenome | isolation source: seawater | place: Atlantic Ocean: North East | collected 2012
TAATTAAGAATGGCAATAAAAACAATTTACTTTATACATGTCAACATCAAATTTATAAATTGAGTATGAAAAAACCTATTTTCTGGGAAAAAGCAAAAAAGGATTTAATTAAAAAAGATAAAAAATTAGGTGGTATAATTAAAAATTATCCTAAAGATTTTCTTTTTTCCAAATCTGACCCATTTTATACCTTAGCTAGATCTATTGTTGGCCAACAAATTTCAGTTAAAGCAGCTCAAGCTGTTTGGGATAAATTTGAAAATAAGATAAAAAAAGTTACTCCAATAAATACATCCAGCATGCATTTTATGAGCATGAAATCATGCGGATTGTCTAAACAAAAAGTAACTTATTTAAAGTCGCTATCAAATGCATTCTTACTTAAAAAAATAATTCCTAGTAAATGGAAAAAGTTGTCAGATGAAGAAATTATTAACGAACTTGTAAAAATAAAAGGGATTGGAAGATGGACTGCGGAAATGTTCCTTATATTTAATCTTTGTCGGCCAGACATATTTCCGGTTGACGATATAGGAGTTATTAAAGGTATTTGTAACTGCTACAACTTGAAATATCCAATAAATAAAGATACTGCTTTAACAATGTCTGAAAAATGGAAACCTTACAGATCTGTCGCAACATGGTATTTCTGGAGAAGTTTAGACCCAATACCAGTAGAATATTAGTATGAATAAAATAAATTTTTCCTATGCTTCAAAATCAGAACATAATTTTGCCCAACGCCTAATTATAAAGACAATTGAATCACTGACTGGTAAAAAAAGATTAGAAAATTTATACAAAAACTATTCTGTTGATAATCAGAACCCTGTAGCTTTCTGGTCTGATATTCTTAATGAAATGAAAATTCAAGTTGTAAATAAATCAGATAATGAACTTATAATACCTAAAAAGAAATCCTTGTTGGTTATCGCTAATCATCCTTTTGGTATTATAGATGGATTAATTTTATGTTCCTTAATATCACAGTCCAGAAATGATTTTAAGATAATGACACATGAAACACTTCAATTTTTGCCACAATTGGAGCAATTTATTCTACCAGTCGATTTTAGTGGTCGAACTCGAGAGTCAAAGATTTTAAATATGCAAACTGCAAAAGCGGCGAAAAAGCATTTGTGCAACAATGGTGCTTTAATTATTTTCCCATCAGGTGGAGTATCAGTCGCTAGGAGCCTTAAATCCGAAGCAATTGATGATGAATGGAAAAATTTTCCTGCAAAGCTAATACATCAAACAAAGACTGATGTCATTCCTATATATTTTGATGGCAAAAATGGATTATTTTTTCACCTTTTTGCATCAAAGATGAAAAATCAGACTCTTAAGTACTCATCATACTTACATGAAACAAGAAAAAAAATAGGAAAGGAAATAATTATTTATTCAGGGGATTTAATAAAATATGAGGAAATATCACATTTTGACGATCGAAACAAATTAACAAAATACCTAAAAGACCTTACATATAATCTTAAAAGATAATTAAGTGATTATTTGATTTAAAACAAATATATATATTTATAGATAAAGGTTTATTCATGAAAGAGAAGAGTAATAGTTTATATGTTTATACTTTTTATCGATTTATTAATGTACTAAAGAAGCATAGAATAAAAAAGGAATTAGATCATTGCTTTAAAAATCAAAATATAAAAGGAACTATTTTAATATCTAATGAAGGTATTAACGGATCATTATCTGGTACTAAAGAAAACCTAGATAATGCGATTAAAATACTAAAAAAGTTACTTTGTATAAGAAAATTGATAGTAAAGATTAATAAAAATAATTTCATTCCATTCAATAAATTAAGAATTAGAATTAAAAAAGAAATTGTTTCCCTGGGGCAAGGAAAAATTAATGTTAATAAATTACGCGGACAATTAATAAATCCAAAATACTGGAACAAAGTAATAACAGAAAAGAATATTAGATTAATTGATGTAAGAAATGATTTTGAAATTGATATAGGTAGTTTTAGGGGTGCGGAAAGAGCAATGACAAAAAGTTTTAGGGAGTTTCCAGCATCAATTAAAAAATTTAATTTAGAAAAAAATAGTAAAATCGCAATGTACTGTACTGGAGGAATTCGTTGCGAAAAAGCCTCAGCCTTTTTAAAAAAGAAAGGCTATAAAAATGTCGTACAGTTAGATGGTGGAATATTAAATTATATGAAATATATAAAAGTAAACAGTCAAAATAGTTTGTGGACAGGAGAGTGTTTTGTTTTTGATGATAGAGTAACTGTAAAAGAAAATTTAAATCGAGGCAATTATGTCCAGTGTTATGGATGTAGAAGACCAATTACTAAATCAGAAACACTATCAAAATTTTATAAAAAGGGCGTATCGTGTCAGTATTGCTTTAAAGAAAGAACAAAAAAGCAAAAACAAAATTCAGAAATGCGTCAAACTCAAATTGAGTCGTTTAAGATAAATAATTAATTTATTTTTTGGCTTATGTAAAAATGCCTAAAGAAAATATAAATAAAAGTGAAGAAAATACCTATTGCAAGAAAAATTAAATAATTTTTGAAATAATTATTTGAGTATGATTCTTGATAAAATAGGTTTGTATTGAGTAATATAGCTTCGAATTCATTTTGGTTCATAATAGGAGTGCCTATTAAACTTTCTCTTAGTTTTTTTTCCATTTGAGAATTTTTTAACTTGTTTAACTCCTTTGTGGTATCCACTAAATCGTCAACTAAATATATATTATTTTCATAATCTCTTTTTTTTATAATTTCAATTTGCTTATTTATAAGCACATATCCATTTAAATAGTATTTATCTGGAAATTCTGCCTCTGTGCCATTAATTATTGAAATAGAAGTCATGCTTTCATTACTCACTGGTGTTTCAATATTTAAGATCTTCGCTAATTCCGATTGCTCTCTAAGAAAATTGAGCTTTTTTTCAGAGATATAGTATTGTTTTAATTTAATATTCTCAATTATTTGCTCAAGTTCTTCTATCTTCGTTTTATTATTATCATTTTTATTTTTGATTTTACTCTCTATTCTATCAATAATATTTAATCTTACTGTTTCATTTGTATTAAGAATAATACTTTTAAATATTTGCTCCATTTCTATGTCATCATTTTTATTTACTGCATCTTGGTAGTGAAGATAAAAAGAATTTTTATCATTTTGCTTTTGATCTTGTAATAAATTGAATTTGGATGAGTATTTTTCAATTTCATTTTTATATTGTGATGCGCTTTCGAAATTTTCAATTTTAAATATATTTTCACTTTTTATTGATTTAATAATTGAATTAAAAGACGATATTTCATTTATTGCATCGTTCAATAAGCTCTCTTCAGTAATAGGAGCTATTTCATAATCTATTGCTAATTCATTAAATAAACCATATTTATATAACTCAGTTATTGGCTGTTCATCAATAAAGTACTTAATAGTTCTACTTTCTAATGAATTATAATTAAAAATAGTAGCTAATATAAATGCAATAAGAAATATAAATATTATTTTCAATCTTTCCTTAAAAAAAATGTCCAGAATATTATAAATATCTATTTCAGTATGATTTTCTTTTGTCATTACTTTCTTTTTATATATCTTTTAAACTTATTCCAATCATCTTTAGAAATTATGTAGCCAATGCAATTTAAAGAACCACATTTGCAAACATGGTCAGTATAATCATCTTTATCAAACTCGTAACCATAATCATAATTTATTTCATCACCTTTTTTTATGCTTTTTATTGATTTGACCCATATACGACCTCCAATAATGTCAATTTCTGAATTAGGCTTACAAGAATGATTTATATACCTTGCTTTATTATATAACGGTGAGCCATCTATATCATATCTACTATTCAGCTCAAAAATATAAACTGAGCCTGTTTTTTTTGAGTTTAAGTATCTTTTAAGTCTTTTTTCTGAACGCCTATCTCCTTCAGCTTTCGTTATTTTTTCTCCAATATATTCAATAATTTTTATTTTCCTTGGTATATCCTCTGTTGCAAATATTCCAGTACCGTGGACTTTTGACTTTTTTACTTCAATCATTCTTTATCCTTTAATCTTATTTTATGATTTCCTGAATTATTAAAATATAGATAAAATCCTACTGGTAAATAATAAATAACATTCATCCAATTATTAAATATACTTGTAGAAGGCATAATTGGAAACAAAGATATAAAAAAAGAGATCAAAATACACTTTTGATAATCTGAAATAAGGCTTTTCCGAGATGTTATTTGTGAGTAAAAAATATGTGTTAATTTTTTTATATTTAAAATAAATAATCCTATTAAAAATACAAAACCAATTATTCCAGTTTCAACCAGCATTTGAAGATAGATATTATGTGAGTGAGTACTACAAGAATATTCATTTATATAATATAAGCTTTCCAAACAGTAAACTCGAAACAGCTTGGGACCGATTCCAAATAATGGAAAATCTTGGAATATATTTATTGATGTTTTATATAAGCTATCATGAATCGGTGCAAGCATTATGAAATTAGAATTATCAGCATAAAAATAACTGCTAAAGATTAAAAATACTTCAGAAAAATTTCTTTCAAATAAATTATAGTTAAAGTTTATAAGAATTATAATTATAAAAAATGCTAAAATAAGTTGAACAAATAATAATTTCCTTAATTCAGGTAAAAATATTATAAATAAAAAAAGAGAAATTACGTTTAATGCAATTGCAGTTCTCTCTGTTGAAGCGAAAATAAGTGACGTAAGAATAATAAGTAATAGGCATAGTATAAAATTATTATTTAAAATTTTATTAGAACTTTTTAAGCGGTAATACAATAATAATGCAACTAATAAAGGTGTCATTCTACTCAAATAGCCACCCAATATTAGGTCGTCATTAAAAGGTAAGTTCATCCTTGTAGTTGGTCCCCAAAAACCAAATAGGTTATGTGTATTAAAGAATTGATAAAAGCCATCAAAAATAGCAATAGCAAAGGCAATTAGTAACGAATATAAGAAATAAATTATAAGCTTCTTATTATTATTTAATAAGTACCATATGGATAAGGAAAAAATAAAAAATCTAAAATAAAATAAGCTACTTTCAAATGACAAGATTGGATTTATAGAAAAAATTGACAGAAGAATTAAATATATATTTAAAACTGTAAATAAATAAAAAAATCTGGTTTTATAATAAATATGATCCTTTTCCAATAATGACATAATAAGGAAAATTATTGAATTTATCGAAATAATAAGGTCAGGGATGAAAGGGCCTGAGAGTAAAGCTAATGGCAAAAGACATAATATGAAACTTGAGAAATTAACAAGATATTTCTTAGTTTTAATGCTAATAGTCAATTTTCTTGAAAGATTATATAAAACATACTAACAAATTAACATTATTTATTGAATAAATATAATTATTAAAAAAAATTTATCTGATTTTGAAAAAAAATATATTAATTACAGGTTCAGCTGGCTTCATTGGTTTTCACTTAACAAAATTATTATTAGAGAAAAACTATAATATAATTGGGATTGACGCGCTAACTGATTATTATGATGTAAAACTCAAAAAAGAAAGATTAAAAATACTTAAGAAATCAAAGAATTTTCATTTTTTTAAAATAAAATTAGAAAATAAGACACAAATAAATAAAATTTTTAAAAGATACAGACCAGTTGGCATTATTCACCTCGCTGCACAAGCAGGTGTGAGACATAGTATTGAACATCCTGAAGACTATATTTCTACCAACATCATAGGAACCTTTAATATCCTCGAGTCTTGCAGAAATTTTAAGCCAAAACATATATTGATTGCATCAACATCATCAGTATACGGAGCTAATGATAAAATTCCTTTTAAGGAAACCGATAAAGCAGACGATCAAGTATCTATATACGCTGCCACAAAAAAATCCACAGAGGTTTTAGGTCATTCTTATTCATATAATTTTTCTTTACCAATAACTTTTTTCAGATTTTTCACTGTATATGGACCTTGGGGAAGACCAGATATGGCTCTCTTCCTATTTACAAAAAATATCTTGGAGAATAAAAAAATTAATGTCTTTAATTATGGTAAAATGTATCGTGACTATACCTACGTTGAAGACTTAGTTAAAAGTATTCAATTGTTAATTAATAAACCACCAAAAATTGTAAAGCGAAATAAAATTAATGGTGATAGTATTAGTCCTGTAGCGCCTTTTAGGATTATAAATATTGGTAATTCAAAAAAAGTTCAACTCATTGAATTTATTAAAATTTTAGAAAAGGAATTAGGTAAAAAGGCCAAAATAAATCTGATGCCTATGCAACAAGGAGATGTCGAAAAAACATTTGCCGATACTACACTATTGAAAAAACTTACCGGATACAAAGGCAAGACTAATATCAAAATTGGCATTAAGCATTTTGTCAAATGGTACAAGGAGTTTTATAAATCATACTAAACATTCTTTATTTTTTGTTTTAAAAGAAAATATACAGTAAATAAGTATAAAAATATAACTAACCCAAAGGTGAAAATTGTATTTATCTCAAAATATACCATTGAAATAGGAACTAAATAAAAAGCTAAAATAAATATAATTGATTTAATATAACTAAATCTATCTGACAACAAGTGATGAAAATGTATTCTATCAGGCTCAAAAGGGTTTTTGTTTAATAAAACACGTTGGATAGAAACTCGAACCATATCCAATCCAGGAACTATTAATATCAAAAATATTTCATCTGCAAAAAAGACATAGTCGTATTTATAAGATTTTATTATTATGTAGCTTAGTATAAATGATATTAAATATGATCCATTATCGCCTAAAAAACATTTATTCAGAACGTTTAAAATTAGAAAATGAATAACTCCAATTGAAAGTAAAATTATAAATCCAGAGCTTAGACCAGATAAAGAATAAATAATTAAAAGTAATAAAAAATAGGTCCCGCAAAGTAAATTAATACCATCAATCATATTAATTGCTATAGTTAACAACAGTAAACAGAATATAGTAAATGTTATTGAAAAATTATTTAAATATATGCTTGTATCTAGAAAAGTAATTCTTAATTCACTGATACGAATTTCTTTATCAAAGTAAACAAAAAATAAAAATAATAGGGTTAATAAAAATAATCTTAGACCTGGCGACAACGTTTTTTTATCATCAATAAAACCGATCAGCAAAATTAGAAATGAAAATATTACGAGTACTATAATTTCATTCGTACTAATATCATGCAACTTAAAGATTGAACTGCTACCTAAATAAAGATAAATGGAAGCCAAAGTAAAATTTACAAATATTATCAGACCACCAATATTGGGTGTTGATGTCTTATGAATTTTTCTTATATGATCAGGTTTATCAAAGGTGTTGAATAAGTTAGAAATTTTATCAAATTTGAGATAAATAATAATATTTAGAGAAATTGTTATAAATAAAAAAAATGAAAACATTGAAAATTTTACTTTCTTAAAGTCTAAAATTGGATTTATTAATACTAAACTTAGATTTAATATCCATGATTAAGCAATTTTTTTTGCCTAATTTTTTAATTTTTTCAATACCCATCCTTATGTACTGTTTGTGAGGTACTGCGACAATGATTACATCATATCTAGATTTTAGATTATTAATTTTAACTAAATTGATATTAGGGAATTGCTTTAATTTTGCGTAAGGATCGCTTATGTCAAGTTTATATTTTTCTTCATTTTCTAAAACTTTTATTAGATCAAAAATTTTAGAATTGCGAAAATCTGGACAATCTTCTTTAAATGTTAATCCTAATATAAGTATTTTAATAAATTTCAGATTTTTTTGTTTTTTTGTAAGTTTCAAATTTAATTGGCTAGCAATATAGCTTACCATGCTTTCATTTATATTCCTTCCTGATAAAATAATCTTAGGGTCGATCATCATCTCTTTAGCTTTGTAAGCTAAATAATAAGGGTCAATGCCAATACAATGGCCTCCAACGAGACCTGGTTCAAATCTTGTGAAGTTCCATTTAGTACTTGCTGCATCTAAAACTTGATGAGTATCAATGTTTAACTTTTGGAAAATTTTTGAAAATTCATTTACTAGAGCAATGTTAACATCTCTTTGTATATTTTCTATTACTTTTGCAGCCTCGGCTGTTTCTATATCTTCAACAGGATATACTCCAGCTTTAATTATTTTTGCATACAAATTTTTTACAAACCGTTTAGTCTTTTTATCAGAACCTGATGTAATTTTTACTATATTAGCTATTGTATTTTTCTTATCTCCAGGATTAACCCTTTCAGGAGAATATCCACATCCAAATTCTGAAATATATTTTAAAGCTGAAATTTTTTCTAAAATTGGAACACAGATTTCTTGTGTCATACCTGGATAGACAGTTGACTCATAAATCACACAATCATTTTTTTTTAGAACGCTTCCAACAGTTTTACTGGCTGAGATTATTGCCCTAATGTCTGGTTTTTTATTTTTTTTTATGGGAGTTGGAACACATACTATATATACATTACATTTTGCAATATCATTGACATTCGCAGTGAACGATAATTTTTTTGCTTTTCTAAAATTCTCATTATTAACTTCATTTGTAACATCTTTTTTTCTATTTAATTCATTAACTCTCTTGATACTAAGGTCGTATCCTATTACATCAAAATATTTACCAAACTCGCAGGCCAAAGGGAGACCAACATAACCCATCCCGATGATCGAAATTTTTATTTTTGTCATATTGTATTATTTAAAATAATTTAAAATTCCTGCATATATGTTAGTAATATTATTATTATTTTTCAGAAAATGTTTATTATTTTTAGAATAAAGAAACCCTGTACCAGAATGCTTTCCATTCTTAATAGCAACAAATGATACGTGTTCTTTTAAACGAATTTCCTTATCTTTTGTTTTTAAGATGGTTGCGTTGTTAATCTCATCAGGAAAAGTTAATGTGATAAATAGGCTTTTTCCTCTGTTGTCAATTTGATCAAATAGTAATTTCTCTTTATCTACTTCAAGACTCTTTAAAATATTAAAAGCTTCATTAGCTTCATTTTCATTTAAAAAATTAACAATAAAATCACGTGACATCAAAGGGACGATATTTAAATATTTTATTCCAATTAGTTTGAGAAATTTATCATGGTCTTTAAGTCGGTAATAAAATTCGTTCCTTTCATTGGGAACTTGTGTCAATCCTGTTGCAATCAATAAATCATATTTATCGTGGTCCATTACATCAGAGATTATCTGATCATAAACTTTGATCATGTCTCTGAAAGGATCATCATTCTGACTTATTAGCCATGAAGGATTATTTTTTATTGTTTTTTTACTATATTTAGAATTAGCTAAATAATGATGCTGAATGTGTGCTCCACCATTCAAAAATAAAGAGGCAAAATTTGGTTGTTTGTTTTGCAAAAGGCTTAAAAAAATATCACTTAAAAGCAAATCAAGAAAAATAGCTCGAAACCACTTCTTCTTAATACTTTTGAGAAATAGACTGATATATTTTAAATAATTTTTTGGTCTTGCAAACCTGATAACTATTATTGCCAAAGTTATTAAACTATTTATATCAACATTTTTATTCGCATTGCTGTTTACTTCTTTAGATAAAACTTTTGAAATTAATTTACTCCAAAATGAGTCATCATTTTTTGTTTGAGTCCATGGATCAGGTATAAAAAATGCTGGTTTTGCCAAATTATTTAGAGTGTTCATTGGAGACACTGCTCCAACTGAATAACCCAAAGACTCAATTTTTTCGTATATTTGATCTTTTTTAAATTTTTGAATATCACTTAATCTAAAAATATTATGTTCATTAGCTGATAAACCAGTATTTATACTTGTCCATTGTATCCAAGGTTCAAGCAATTCATACTTATCTTCAGAGGTAGTTTCAGTGTATGTTTTTGTTATTTCTTGAAAAGCATCAAGTTTTATTTCATCTAAATATAGTTTTACAAGATTAAAATTAATTTCGTTTAATTGCAAAAATATCAAATTTTTTTTATTCATCACTTAACTTAAGTTATTATAGCAATCAAATATTTTTTTGATCACTATGCTTTCTCCATAATGCTTATTTGCATATATCTTTCCTTTTTTGCCCATTCCTTCTCTAATCTTTTTATTTTCTATCAGGTAACTTAATTTATGAACTAAATCATTCACATTTTTAACTTTACATAACATACCACTTTTGCTTAATTTAATAACATCCTTACATCCTGGCACATTAGTAGTCAATATAGCACAACCACTAGCAGATGCCTCTAATAAACATTTTGGCATGCCTTCTCTATATGATGGTAGACAAACAATTGAAGCTTGCTTGAAATATTTATTGATATTTTTTGAATAGCCTATGCATTTAATGAAATTATCTTGATTCCATTCATTAATTTTTTTTTGTGGAATTTTTGAAGGACTATAATAATCAGTAGCACCTATAATCATAAACCTCCAATTATTATATTTTTGTTTTATAATCCTTGCTGCTTCTACAAATTCAAAAATCCCTTTTTCTTTTATGTATCGTCCAGGAAGGATTACTAATTTATTTTTTTCTTTTATTAAGTGATTTCCAAATTTTTTTAAATTAATACCAGATCCTGAAATCTTTAAAATATCATTTTTATTAACATTGTAGTATTTGTTAATAATTTTGAAATCCTCGTCGTTTTGAACTATTACTTTTTTGTTTTTTTTTGTAAATATCCATTTAAATAATATGTCGCTTATTTTTTTTTCAGTTTTTTTGGATTTACCGTTAGCATACAGATAACCAAGACCAGATATAGAAAATACATTTGGAACTTTAGGAAATAATTTACTCACTATTCCAGCATATAAATTAGCCTTTGGAGAAGCTGAATGAATAACTGTTGGTCTAAGTGCAAATATTTTTAATGTAATCTGAAGAAGACCAATAACATCAATAAGAACCCCTGCTATTGAAGGTGTAAAATAAACTTTATGAACTGTAATTTTATTCTTTTTTAATTCCTTTAGTGCGTCAAATTCCATTGATAAGCTTGCAGGTTTACCAATAATTAAGTGAACTCTATATCCTCTTCTAATTGCCTCTTTTGCAAGAACTAATCTGTGAGAGACAAAAAAAGCAGCATGATTAATAATAAATAATAAATTTTTATTGCTTTCACGCATTTTGACCTTTCAGCCATGATTGAAACATTAACATATTCCAAATCATATAACTCCTGTTATGACTTCCACTTAAATGTTCTTTGATAATTTTATTTACAAAATCATGATTAAGGTATCCTTGTTTTTTGATTAGATCTTCACTAAGTAGATCTAATGCCCAACTTTTTAAAGGTCCTTTTAGCCAATCCCCAACTGGTACAGCAAATCCAGACTTAGGTCTGTCAATTATTCTCTTTGGTATATATTTTTTTAATATTTGCCTTAGGATCCATTTTCTTTCACCATTCCTTAAAAGGAATTTTCTAGGAAGTCTTGATGAAAAAGCCATTAAATCAACATCTAAAAATGGTACTCTTGTTTCAAGTGATACACTCATTGCCGCCCTATCAACTTTGCACAATATATCATCTGGCAAATAAGAAACTGCATCGACATACATTATTTTTTGATAAATATTATGATCTTCGAAGTCACGAAATAATTTCTTCACGTTATAATTATTATTTCCCTTTATTGCTATTGAAGAATCATATCCATCTGTTGAAATTAGTGCATCATAAATTTCACTTACTTCATGGAGATTCAAAATTTTTTCAGCTTTTTTAATTTTTTCACCAAAATTATTTATTTTAAATTTGTTGGGTAATAATGGTTTCAAAAAATTATTGAAATTATCCATTGTTGTTTCACTAAATTGAGATAATAGATAGTTCATAGCTACTCTTAAATTATAAGGATATTTACTAAAATTAGCTGCCCATGTATAACGGTTATAACCCCCAAATATTTCATCACCACCATCACCTGACATACATACTTTAACTTTTTTTCTAGCTAGTTTAGACACCAAGAACGTTGGTATTTGTGAAGAATCGGCAAACGGTTCATCATAAATGTTGGCTATATTACATGCCGTGTCTAAAATATCTTTGCTATTAATAATTAATTCGTTGTGATCTGTTCCAATTATCTTTGATACTTCTCTTGCAACATTTGACTCATCATAATCGGCATCCTCTGTTCCGATAGTAAAAGTTTTAATCTTTTTAATCGAATTTTTTTGCATTAATGAAACAATAATACTCGAGTCAATCCCTCCAGAAAGAAAAGCACCAATTTCAACATCGGAAATTTGCTGTTTCCCAATTGCATCGCTAATATACTTTTCTAGCATATTTATTGCCTCTGTATCATTTCCAGAAAACATATTGTCTTTTGATTTATTTATCATCTCCAAGTATGACCAATAAGATTTTGGTTTCATGCTCTCTTCTATTTTATCAATGTCAATTTCTAAGTAATTTCCTGGCAATAATTTCTTTATATTGGTGTATATACTTTTCGTAGAGGGAATTTTTCCGTACTTCATAAATGTAGCTATAGCATCTCTATTTATAGAATTATTAAATGATGGATGAGAACGTACTGCTTTTAACTCTGAAGCAAATATAAATATCCCGTTTGATATGCCATAGTATAATGGCTTTTCTCCCATCTTATCTCTTGCAAGGTAAAGTTTTTTTAGTTTTTTATCCCAAATCGATAAAGCAAACATTCCAGTAATCATTTTAAATACATCAACAATTTTATAAATTTCACAAAGCTCAATGATTGTCTCTGTATCAGAGGTACCCTTCCAAGGTATTCCGCCTTTAATAGTTTCAACTTTTGATCTTAATTCATAATGATTATATACCTCTCCATTAAAAGAAATAATAAATCTTCCAGTCGAAGAAACCATAGGTTGATTACCATTTTCTGATAAATCTTGGATAGATAGTCTAGTATGAGCGAGTAAAACTCTATCTTCTTGAGAAATCCATGAACCATTACTATCTGGTCCACGGTGAGTTAATGCATCTATAAATTTATTAGACACTTCATCATGGATAAGATTATCGCCTAAAACTCCTGCTATCCCACACATGATATATTAAATAAGCCTCCATAAAGAATTATATTTGGCAATCATTGAATCATTTGAGAAATTATTTTGTATATAGTTAACACAATTTAATTTTCTTTGATTCCACAATTCTTTTTGTTCAAATTCCTTTATAGCCTCTTCAATTGTTCTAACAAGCGCATGAATGTTGCTAACTGGAAATATCCAACCGTTTTTACCTATTATATTCTCAGCCTCTCCAGTGTTGGAGGAAATGCAGGGTGTGCCGCATGCCATTGACTCAGCAAGCACATTCGGAAAGGACTCACTAAGAGAAGTTAATACCGTCAAATCTAAACTATTATAAATTTTTGGCATATTATTTCTATGACCACAAAGATGTATTAAATCTGATACGCCACAGTCATTGATAATTTTTGTAAGCTCTTTATTTTCTTTTGAGCAACCATTTCCAATCAAATAGAAATTAAATTGATTGCGATTTTTTAATAAAGAAACTGCTTTTATAAATAATTTGTGACCTTTAATTTTATCCCACCTGGCAACCATCCCAATTGACATTCTTGAGAACACTCTATCTTTTGGGTTGAGAATATTTATTACATTTTTCTCAGGATAATATAATGAAAAATCATAACCGTTTGGAATGAGAATGTATTTTTTCACATATCCGTGTTTGATATGCAAATTTTTAGACAAATTTGAACAGTATATAATTTTGTTGGGTATAGCATAAGACAATAATGCTGAAAATAAATTTACAACTTTTGTACTCAAAGAACTACTGAATAAATAAGAGTTTCTTATATTCCAGACAATTTTTTTAACTCCTAATAATTTAGACATAATCCCACCTATAAAATTAGCGTGATACATCCAAGTCTGAACTATATCAGGTTTACATTCTTTAATTATGTTTTTGAATTTAAAAAAAATTTTAAATACTTTTGAGTATCGATTAAAGTTTAGTTCATAAACCGGAATATTTTTTGCTTCTAATTTTTTGCCAATTTCACGTTTTTTCTTTAAAGAAACCACAATATGGATATTATTTTTGTCATTATATATAAGGTTTAATAACATATTTTCTGTTCCGCCTTCACTTAAATCTGTAATTACATGTAGAATTTTCATTCAATAAATTCCATATTTATAAGATTAATAATATTTGAAGGACCATACTTTGATTTTATTATTTCGTATGGAATTTTTTTTATTTTTTTATCTAAGCCACATTCAATTGCTTTTGTAAGTTCATTTTCATCATTATTTTTCACTAGTATACCATATTCGCCATTATTAAGTATATCTCTTGGTCCCGTAGGACAGTCAGTTGCTATAATTGGCATGCCTAATGCTGCTGCTTCTAAAACTACATTTGGCATTCCTTCATAAATAGATGATAAAACAAATAAATTGCTCTTCTTCATTAGAGTATATGGATTTGCTATATATCCGAGTAAAAATATATTTTTTGTAAGATTTAATTCTTTTATTAAATTGATTAGATTATCTTTTTCCTCTCCCTCTCCAACGATAATTAAATTGACATTCTTATTATTTATTTTTGAAAATGCTCTGATTAAAAGCTGATAATTTTTTTGCTTTACTAATCTTCCTACAGAAATTATGTATTCTTTTTTTGGATCAAAATTAAAAGATTTTTGATCCACTTTTGATTTTTTATTTATTTTTTCATAATCAATCAGATTATTAATTACAGATATTTTGGATGGTGACAATCCATAATTTTCTACAAGATCAGACTTTATATCTGTAGTTAGAGAAATAATTTTATCAGCATATGGATAAAGTATTTTAATAAGTAGTTTAATTAAATATGACTTTATAAAAATCTTTTGTTGAATTTCTGCTGTTGGAGCTACTGCTTCTCTAATGATAATTTTTGATTTTCTTATTGAAAAAATACTAATTAATACAAGTAAAAAATTCATATGTCTTTGATTAGATAATATTACATTTGGCTTTACATAATTTATATAATTTTTTAACTCAAAAAAAGAGTACCTGGCTCTTTTCGTTCCTAGTTTCTTTATAGTTACATTTTCACTCACTGAATTTAATAAATGGTCAAGAGCATCGTCAAGCAATACAAGATGTATATTAAGATTGAGTTTCGCAAGATGATTTGCTATTAAACTAATGTAGTTCTCAGCACCTCCTCCTTTTAAATTTTGTGTTAGCAAAATTATGTTTTTTTTCGAGCTCATAAAATAATTATTTAGCCATTAAATAATTTTTCGTACCATGTATTTAAAGCGCTTATATGCTCTGATAAATCAGTTTTCTTTACGTTTTCTATCAGTTTGTTTTTTAATTCTGTGTCTGTAGCTAATAGATACATTTTATTAGCTAGATCATGATAATTTTCATTTTTAAAAAATAAGGCTGAATAATTATCCTTTAGATAATAAAAAGCTTCATCAATTCCATCACTACAAATAATCGGTTTTCCCCAAGATATTGCTTCGAGTAAAACATTTGGAGCGCCCTCATATCTAGATGGAAGTATAAAAATATCAGATTCTTCAAAAATTTCGCTTATTCCTGACTGGTAATCTGACCATTTAATATTTTTTAATTCGAATTTTTTTTCTAATAATTCTAATTCTCTTTTGTAGTCATTATAGCTATCACCCACTATATTTAACGAACTTTCACTAATTTTATTAGAAACTAAATTAAATGCTTTTATTAGTATATCGATCCCTTTCTGATAATCAATTTTACCTATAAATAAAAAATTCCATTTTTTATTATTATGATTAGATAAATCATTATTTATAATTTTTATATCTTGTTTAATAGGATTAGGCAGATAAACTAATTTAGATTCGTTAACGTAATTATTAAGCTCTTTAAACGCATTTTTGCTGTTGTAAGTAACAACATTTGCATAATTATATAAGTATCTCCTCAAAATATTTTTAATGTATCCTATGTTTTGTTTTTTAGGATCATTTCTCTCTGAAATGTATACTTTGGTGTATAGATTAATACTTGCTAATATAAGAATTATATTTGTTCTTGCTATAAAGCTAAAGACAATTTTAGGCTTATTCTTTTTTAAAACATTTCTTATAAAAATAATTTCATAAATGAAGTTAAACTTTCTAAACCAATAATTTAATTTGTCTTGGCCTATAATATTTATTTCTTTAGGTATATTAATTTGATTAATATTATTTCTATCTAAATTTAAAATACTGACTTTTTTACCTTTATGGAAAAGAGACTCTGCAACTTGTTTTAAAACATTTTGCGATCCACCACCATTTAATTGTGCTATAACGAATAAAACATCCATAATTATAAATTATCATATATGTTTACTAGATCTTCTACGTAATTATTGTTTACAAATTTTTCATTAAAAATTTTGTAAGAATTATTCCTAACATGGTTTCTTAATTCATGATCTGAGTAGATCTTCAATATTTTATTGGATAAATCATTTACATTATCAGGTTCAAAAAAGAGACCAGTTTCATTTTCATTTATTAGTTCTCTAAATGCCCCTGATTTAGCAGCTATTACTGGTATCTTAGCGAGGCCTGCTTCAATAATTGTCCTTCCAAATCCTTCATCAATTGCTGGACATACTAAGACATCGAAAGTTCGTAAGGCTTCAAATACATTATGATTAAATTCTTCAATAAATATATGTTCAGAAAGATTTTTTTGTCTAATGAGATTAATTATTTTATTTTTAAATGGTTTATTTTCGAACATTCCCATCATAATAAATTTAATGTCATTATTTCCATTTATCTTATTGGAAGCTTCGATAAATAATTCTGGTCTTTTTCGTTTGTCAAATCTGGAAAAATAACCAACAATAAACGAGTCCTTATTTATATTATTCTTAGTACATACATTTTCCCTTAGAGACTTATTATCATTAGTCGGATGGATAAAAGGATTATAAACTAAATGAACATTTTTTAATTTTAGAACATCAAGAGAAGTTCTAATGTAATCTGAAATTACAATTACACCATCGGCTTTTTTTAAATTATATTCAAGAAACCTCGATCTATATAAAGGCGTTCTTTGGTGAATAATAATTTTTAATTTAAAAATTTTAGCAAAAATTGTCCAAGTATTGACCATTTTTGAATCATTTAAATGTATAATAGAGGGCTTGATTCTAATTAATATTCGAATCATAGGTATAAAATTGATTATTGATTTAAAGAGAAAATTAAAAAAATTTTCATTTTCATTATAATATAAAATATGAGTTTTAATGTAGTCTAATTTTCTTTTTTTTAAAAATTCTATGCCTGGTCCTTTTCCATGCATTAAAATTACTGTCTCAAAATTTTTCTTTTGTAATTTCTCTATTAGCATAAGTGACGAAATTGTGCTTCCACCTCTAGTTTTAGCAGAGAATGGAAATAAAATTCTTTTTTTCATCTATTATAAAAATATTTTAATTGGTTAATTCTAAGCAAAAAGTTATTTATATCTTTGTTATCATTAATATTTGAAGCTTTTATATCCTCATAAAATTTTTTTAAATAAATAGGTGTTTTATTTTCATCAATATTTACACTCCGCTGATAATTCTGCTTAGGCGTATTAAAGCCATATTTTTTTTGATTTATTAAATTTTTTGGAATATAATCTTTTAAAATCTGAGTTTGAATATATTTATTTTCTTTATTTAAAAAAGCACCCAAAGCAAAATTATTAGTAAATTCAAATAATTTTTTATTTATATATGGAGATCTTACTTCAATACTTTCTTGCATACTTCCCCTATCAACGGAGGATAAATAACTATTTGGCAATGTATGCTTAATATCAAAACTATGAACCATTTCTAAAAAGTCCTTATTTTTTATCTCAAAATGTTCCAATTTAAAAAATAATGAATGCTTATCAAAAAGTTTTTTGATTTGAAAATTTTTGATCGCAATGAAATTATCTAATTTGCTTCCACTAAAGTATATATTGTAAAAATTTTTTAATTTACTATTTCCTAATTGTTTAATCATGTAGCCAAAAAAAGTTTTTAAATTTACATTTAAATTATAGATATGGCGATATTTATGAATAAAACGATATTTATTGTAACCTAGAAATAATTCATCTCCACCTGTTCCTGATATTGCTACTTTTACATTATGCTTTGTTAACTCACACATTTGTTTAATTGATAAAGCTGACAAGTTGTCATTTATACCTCCATAAACATTAAATAGTGAATTATGTATATTGTCGAAATCATTATTAAAATTGCTATAGAGTACTGTATGTTTTAAATTTAGATGTTTTGCTATTTTACTTGCAGTGTCTGACTCATCAGCGCCTTCTAAAGATACAGTAAATGTATCCAAATCATGATTAAGTTCTCTTTTAATGAGAGCTGCTAATAATGTCGAATCAATCCCTGAAGAAAGAAAGAGACCAACGGAAACATCGCTTATCAATCTTGTTTCTATACTCTCTAAAAGTAATTCTTTTAATTTCTTAATATCAGATTTGCTAATGATTTTATTTTTTTTATTACGTGTTATTCTATTTATATTCCAGTATTGATATTCTTTTTTTGTTTTATAATTATCAAATTGTAAAATTGATGCTGGCTTTATCTGAAATAGATTTTGATATCCTGTTGAAGGCATTGGAATAAAACCAAAAGCAAGATATGTAAGATTTTCCTCATAAGAAGGATTAAAATTTAAATTATTACTAACAATGATCTGATTAGGTTCAGATGAAAAAGTAAGAGCTTCTTCTGATTTATGATAATAAAGTGGCTTCTCACCAAAATAATCGGTGACTAAATAAAGCTTTTGTTTGTCAAATATTCCAAATGCATACATTCCATCGAAATATTTTACGCAATTTTCTCCCCAATAATCCCATGCAGCAACTATAACTTCGGTGTCTCCATCTGTTTCAAATTTATATCCTTTAATTTTAAGGGTCTTTTTTATATCTAAGTAGTTGTAAAGTTCTCCATTGTATAAAATAATTTTGTTATACTTTACAAATGGCTGATTGCTTTTTTCAGAGAGGTCTATAATTGAAAGTCTTGTATGTCCCAAAAAAATACCTAATTCTCTGTCATACCAATATCCTAAATTATCAGGACCCCTATGAGTAAGTTTATTGGTTTGAGAAATACATGTTTTTATATCATCGTCACTTAAGGCAGTATTCTTCCAATAACCATAAATACCACACATTATCTAGTTAACTCGAGAAATTTGCTTATAGTTAAAAGAGCTATTAAAAACTGTGCGCCACCAGTATTTTTATCTAACCATTCATCTGCACTTTTTTTTAACTTACTCCAATCTAATTTATCTAAATTATTAATCAGTTCTTTGTTTTCAAACATTTTTTGTATTTCTGTTCTCAGATTAATATCTAATCTGATTAACTTATCATTATCTGGCCAAGTTCTATCTTCTGCTACAGGAGCTTTGAATATTTGATTTCCAGTCAAATTCCTTTTTACCTTCCTCCAGATTAATTTTAAAGTTTTTAACAACGGATTGTCGCTGGCAGGGAATCCCCAATTTCCTGTCGGTATATTTCCTATTTTATTGCCCATATTTCTTAATGCATACCTTACAACATCAGAATTTAATCTATATTTTTTATCAAGTGAAAGATAGAAATCGAAAATATCATTATCAAACATAACACATCTTTGTGGTGCGTAGCACATTTTACTTAAAATATTTGCTCTTGAATAGTGCCTGCCTAATGTATGGATTTGTATAAATTCCCATTTATCATAATTATCTTTAATTGAATTTATTTTGTCCGCTTCATCAAAAATTGATTTTATATTTTTGTGTAGATTTGAAAGTACTGTATTTAATTTATTTTTAATAATATATTTTTTTATATCTGTTCCTTTAACTCTATAAGGTATTCTATTAATAAATTGGTCAACTATATTATTATAGTCAAAACTAAAATATTTAAGAAAAGTAGGGCTTCCAAAAATTTTATAATATTTTGCAGGTAAATACATACCCTGGAATAAATAGTCTATCCCATGTCCATGAAAATTTGCATCAATATTCATAAATTCCTTTTTATCGAGTCCAACAAATAAAGCATTAGTGAATGCATACTGCGCTCCAGTAATCTTTGTAATGTAATCTAAATTTTTACTAAAGTGGTTTGACTCTAACCTTATAAAAGTGTGATCTGACTTCACATGAGATGCAACTTCTCTTGCGCATTTTACTTCATAATTGTCTGAAAATCCTACTGTAAAACTTTTTGGCTTAGCTTTAAAACCTGATAGAACAAGCCTGCTATCATGTCCTCCTGATAAAAATATGCCATAATTTTTCATGTCACTAGTAAGACGAAGTACTGATTTTTTAATTAAGTATATAAATTTTTTTCCAGCTTGTGGTAATCTCTGCTTTGTTTTATTAAAATTTGGTTTCCAATATCTATAATTTACAATATCGCTATCCTTTATTTTTAGAATTGATGCTGGCAATAAAAATTTTGATTGAGAATCGTATGTTTTATCTCCAAAGAGTCTGTTAAACCATAAAAATTCCATAATTGAATCTTGATTGATCGAAAAACTATCAAGTTTTCTTAATTTTGAAAATAAATCAAAATATAGGTGTGATAGAAAGATTTTATTATTTATCTTTGCGTAATAAATAGGAATACTGTTAAAACGGTCATTGATTACAAACAATTCATTAATATTTTTATCGAAAATGACAATTAAAAATTGACCATTTAAATCTCTAATTGTTTCTTTTAATAAATCTAAGTTTGAATAATTTATACTATTCAATTCATTAATCACTCTATCATTTATAATTTCTTCATCTTTTATGATTAATCCAAATATGAGAATAATACGACTATCATCATCTTTATACATAAAATTAAAAGATCTCTTTTCATAAAATAAATTAAAAGAGTCTTTATCTTCGAAAACTGTTTTTGAAAAATTTAAATTCTTTTTCTTATTAAATTTAAATGAAATTGACAGACTTGGCATAATTAATTTTTTTTGACTTAATTGTTTTCTACGAGTGTTGAAAAATGATTAACAAATAAATTAAATGCATTTTCTCCGTATATGTATTTTTGATAATTTTTTTGAGCTGCACTTGCAATAATCTGCATTTTAATTTCATTAGACAAATAGTATTCAATTTTTTCTATGACATTTTTCATATCCCAACTATAACTTAGATAAGTTTTATCTTTAATATAGAAATTTGGCCAAGTTTTTATCATATCCATATCTGGCTTTAATAAGACGCCACCGTTCTTAAATGTTTCAAAATCTCTATAACAAATCTCTCCCCAACCAAAAGGTGAGGCTATAATTTTACTTTGTTGAAGTTCTTTATAAAACTGCTTCTTTCTGATTTTTTTTGTATCAATTTTATTGTTAAGTACCTCCTTTAATTTAATTCTACTGTATTGTACTGTCTCTCTTTCATATTCTGTATTAAATCTACCTGAAATATCTATTTTCCTCTCTCTTATTTTATCATCATAGAGTTTTTTGTTTATACTTAGAAAAAATTTTAAGTGAGTGAATTTAAATAAAAAAAATTTAAAATTACTATATTTGCTATAATCACTTAATCCATAGTTCCATGCAGATTTTAACTTACTTAAATTTTTATCATCTTCTACTGGAATTGACCATTGTTCATTTTTATCGTTAATTTTATTTTCATTGTGGTAGTAATTTGTAAAAAATCTATTTCCATATAATTTTTCTTTATAAATATTTTTATTTTTTAAAATTTGCATTTTCCAGTAGGCATCAACAAACTTAAGAACTTCTGTCTGTATGCAACCTGTTGAATCAGTAGTATCAAAATAAACTAATTTATTACATTTTTGTTTTAAATATAAAAAATCATTTTCTATTTTTTTAAAATCTAACTCCCACAAATCTCTGTGAAACTTACTGTCGATCAGAATAAGATCAGACGTATTTAAACTAGAAAGATCATAGTTTATAGTTATATGGAATCCTCTTGAACTGAGAGCATCTTTCCATCTTATTAATGGAGATATGACCCCAATTGTGTTCTGGTATAATTTTTTTGAAGTTAAAAATTGAATTTTCAATTATTCTACTTTCTAATTTTGATCAGCTATTTAAATTTATTTTTAAATATGATCTAATTATATCTTAAATTATAATTTTTTTTCCAATAATACCGTTCTAATACCTCCAGTTGAAGTAAGAATTTGTATTATATCATCTTTTGCAATATTTCTGAAAACTGATCTTACTACCTCATCAGTATTGAATGAAATTTCTTTTTTATACCCCAAATTTTGAAGACGTTTTGTTCCCTCCTCTGAGGATGATCCAACTATTGAAACATAATAACCACATGCAAATAATTTTTCAATTATAGGTTCAATATCGTGATTATCACTATTATATCTTGAAGTATGCGTTTCAAATATAATAGCTGGACTTAATTCATTATTTTCTATTTCTTTAATCATACCTTGTATTACTTCTATCTCATGGCCTTCAACATCCATTCGAATAAGGTCTATTTTTCTTCCATCCAATATTGAGGGTACAGTTTTTGTAATTACCTCTCTTTTCTCTCCTGTAAGAAACTCTGTTCCAGTGCCTTTATTGTGGAAAGTGTTAAGATTTGACATCTCTGAAACATATATTTCTTCAATCGAATTTTTATTTGAAATTGCTACTTCATGAATTTCAATTTTTTCATATTTATTAAGTTTGAGATTTTTTTCTAAGAGATTTATGTTCTCTCTCATTGGCTCAACAGCAATTAAAGTTCCATTCTTACCAATTAGGTTAAGTTCGATTAATGAATAGTATCCAATGTTTGCACCAATATCTAAAACTGACATGCCAGGCTTCAAATATGACTCAAGCATATATTTGTGCTCTAATTCTCTTTGCCCAAACAAGATAAGAGTTCTAGAAAGCCCTCTGTCACGAACATCAAGTATCATTTGAAAATTGTATATTTTTTTAATGTGAAAATTTATTTTTAAAAATTTATATGCAATGATAAGAGCTTTATAATATGTTGCAAAAAAAACAGTGTATAAACCTCTTTTCTTGATGAGACTAAAAATAGATAAAAAATTTTTCATTACTCTTATAAATTTATTTTTTAAAGAGTCTGGCAGTAATTCTGAGATTTTTACCGTAACACCCTGCATTTACAAAAAATTGTAATTTATCTGCTATTTTAATAAGCTCTTTAGATGAGTCACTATTATCTTGTTCTAACTTCCAAATATAATCAAATATGTCTAATCCCTCAGTCTGAACGTCAATAACATCAAAATTTCTTCTTTCTAGAAAATTGGTAATAGTAGATATTGTGAAATAAATTAAATGATGTGAGGGCCATATAAAATGAGCATCTTTTCCCATCAAATAGCGTGAGGCGCTATCATAATTAGGAACGTAGATATGAAGTAAACCACCATCCTTGAGTAATTCCCTCGACTTTTTAATAATTACAGAAGGATTATATAGATGCTCAAGAACATCATACATACTAACCACATCATAATAAGAGTCTTGTTTAATATCCATTAGATCTGTCTCACTAATTGGCAGACCTCTAGATTTACCAAATTCAATTGCACTAGGGTTTAAATCAATGCCAATGGACTCCCAATTTTTTTCAATAGCAGCTTCAACAACAAAACCTGTGCTACAACCAATATCTAAATGTTTTATTTTTTCTTTATTATTAAATAATCCTAATAAATGATTTATTCTTTCGGTGCCAAATCTCTTAACTCTATAATTATGACTTTCCTCTCCAAGTGATTTTACAATCTCTTGATAATCTCTAGATTTGTAGATTTGTTTATAATGATCCTCATCAAATATTGGATTAGTAAAGACTAAGTTACAATCATTACATTTAACAATATTAAGATGATCCTTCTTAATCTCAAATTTATATTTAGAGGAATTACAATTTGGACAATTGATCAAATGAAGAAAATCATCAGGTATTTTTCCATTTTGCTTTACAAGTTGGTCGATTGGATGAGATCGTTTACTAATTAAATTACTATAAGAATTTGAAGGTCTAAGCTTATCAATATCTACGCTCTGATAGTCTTCATATTTCCTATAGTTAATATTATTTTTTTTTGACATTAAAAAGTTATCTTTTTTTGTACTTTAACATTTTTTATATTTGAGAGTATTTCTGCAATTTTTTTTCCTGCCATACCATCACCATATGTCTTTACTGATTTATATTTTTTTTTCTTAATTTGCCTTCTTATTGCGTTAACTATTGCACTAGATCTATTACTGCAGTCTATAACATTATTTGCTCGTTCTCTACCCTGTTGCCTCGTACCAATATTCACAACTGGCGTTCCAATATATCCCCCTTCTCTTATGCCACTACTAGAATTTCCTACCAAACATTTCGTTTTTTTCATTAGATGCACATAGTGATCTACTGGTACGTTTTTGATAAACCTTATTTTGCATTTTATGCCTCTTTCTCTAAAACTCCTTATAGATTTTATCATTTTTTCTGATCCTGCATCTGCATTAGGCCATAAAAAAATAGATGGAATTTTAAGTTTTTCTAATGCCATTATTGTTTCTTGTATATGTATCGATGCTAATTCATATTCAGTTGTTACTGGGTGTTGCGATATCAATAAAAAATCTTCACTTAAATCAACCTTATCACCAACTCCTGTAGAATTAATAGCTTTATCGAGATCTTTTATCTTTTTATTTTCTAATATACTTTTTACCAAATCAATTCTTGGACAGCCAACTAAAAATACATTCTTTTTATTTTCACCTAGTTTAATTATACGATTATACGCTTCCTTTGAAGCAGGAAAATGTATGTGTGAGAATTTAGTTATTGCGTGTCTAATACTTTCGTCAATTGTTCCTGAAATTTCACCTCCCATAGTATGCGCAATAGGTATATTCATGTATGCTGCGGATAGAACTGTTGACATTGTTTCAAAGCGATCACCAACTGTTATAACAATGTCAGGTTTCTTTTTTTTAAATACTGTAGTTAACTCAATCATTCCTAGACCAGTTGACTTGGCCATTGTGACAGGATTGCCTCCATCTATTAAAGTAAATATACTTTCATCTACCTTAAAACCATCGTTCTTTATTTGTTTTTCAATCGATCCGTACTTATCTAGGACTGCTGATGCGCATAAAACTAAAATCAACTTTAATTTCTTATGAGTTTGAATAGCTTTTATCGTAGACTTAATACTTGAATAATTGGCTCTAGACCCAACAACAACACATATTTTTTTCATATAAAGTCGCTTTCTTTAAAAATATAGTCTTTTTGTACAGTTTTTTTTATCTTTTTGCCGATCAATTTCTTATATAATGCAGAACTAATTCCATTACCTGGTTTTTTATAGGATAATAAACTTTTCGTAATAACTGTATTTTTATTTATTTTTTTACTTGCAACTATACTTTTCTGAAAAATATTCTTCATCTCTGTGTACGGCCTTAAATTATTTTTGTCTATATTTATGGATATCATTGTACTTACTTCTCTTATACCTTTTATCATTTCTCTAAACTCAGATGGCTCAAGACTGTTTTTTGCATCTGAGCCATACATATTTCTTGAAAAAGTAAGATGTTTTTCAATTACTGTTGCTCCACACACAACGGCAGCAATAGATGCTGCGGTACCTAGTGTATGATCTGAAAATCCAACTGGTAATTTATATCTATTCTTCATTTCTTTGATAATATTGAGGCCAACATCTTTTGGAAATGTAGGATATTTTGAGGTACATTGAAAAACAGTAATTTTATTTTTTTTTCTTTTTAATAAATTTACGGCAGTGTCTATTTCACTCCAATTTGACATACCTGATGATAAATAAATATTTGTATTCTGATTTGCAATTTCCTCTAACATAGGTAAATTTGTTACTTCACCTGAAGCAACTTTAATTCCATCAATATTTATCTTTCTCAATATCTTTGCTGCCTTTACTGAAAAAGGTGATGAAATAAATTTTAAACCAATTTTATTAGCATGCTTTTTTAAATCAATTATTTGATTAATACTAAAAGATGTTCGTTTAAAGTATTCATATCTATTTTCTGATTTAAAATATTTTGGAGATGGAGCATTTTTTAATGTTTCTTCTTCTGCTAAATGTGTTTGGAATTTTACCGCATCAGATCCACAGTCTTTAGCTAAATCAATGAGCTTAATAGCATTTCCATAAGATCCATCGTGAACTGACCCTATCTCAGCAATGACTGTGATCTTTTGTTTAGTCATTTTTACATTATCAAATTTTAAAGGTAGTTTATAATCTATTAAAGCTATCTATAATAGTACTAAAATTTCCAGATTTCAATATTTCGCCATTATTGACTAAGTGAACTTTGTCACAGTTTTTAATAATAGTCAATCGATGCGCTACAATGATAACTGTCTTGCTATCGCCAAGATTATTTATGTCATTCATAAATTCTTCTTCTGTATGAACGTCTAAACTATTTGTTGCCTCATCAAAAACTATAATCTCTGAGTCTTTGTAAAGTGCCCTTGCTAATCCAATTCTTTGCTTTTCACCACCTGATATTCTTAGACCTCGCTCTCCCACAATTGTCTCAATGCCATTATCAAGATTATTCACAAAATCATCTAATTTAGAAATTTTTAAAATTTCCTTGATTCTTTTTAAATCGATATCCTCATTTTTTTCTCCTATTGCAATATTGTTTAAAATTGTATCGTCAAACAGAAAAATATTCTGTGAAACATATGCAATCTTATCTTGCCAGCCCATAATATTTTTTTTTATGTTTTTTTCATCTATTTCAACAGAACCCTGATCAGGTATCAATAGTCCAACAATAATATCAATTAAAGTTGACTTGCCAGACCCACTTTTGCCAATTATTCCAACTTTATCACCCTTATTTATTTCTAGAGAAATATTTCTTATAGATTGTTTTTCTGAGCTGGGATAACTGTAACTGACATTATTAATGCTAAGTGATTTATTAAATACCACTTTTTCGTTTTCAAAGGAAACCTTATCAAAATTTAAATTTTTGAATTCACTAAGTATCAATTCACAAGCAGGTATCGAGTTTCTTATTTTTTGTAAAAATGCAATCAATCTTATTATTGACGGCATTAATCGTAAGCTTACTGCTCCAAAAATTCCTATGGTCATTAATATCTCAGATACAGAGTAACCGATATTAAAGAGTGCTAAACACCCAAATACAAATATAGTTATTGCAACAAGTTCAAAAATTATTTTAGGAGATGCAAAAAGAATATTTACTTTAACAGATATTTTTGCAGCTGCTTCATTATCAATCTTAAATTTTTCTAAATAAAAAATTTCTTTCTTAAATATCTTAATGTCTCGGATAGCTCCTACCATTTGTTGGACATGATTAATTACTCGTCCTACAAGTTTCTGTCTAATAAATCCCCAGTTTTTATTTTTATTTTTAAAAAAAATTAAAAAAATTACGGCATTTAATAATATTATGCTTCCAACTACTAGAGTTGGAATTAATGTAGTTATAAGAAGTAAAATAAAAAAACCTAGTATCAGAATAACTTCTGTGCATACTTGAATATAATTATTCAAAGTTGCCGAAATAATTGGTGCTTCTGAGTGAACATTCCGTATTAATTCAGATGAATTGCGATTTAAAAAGAAGATCCAAGGTTGATTTATATATTTTTTCATTAGTCTATTTGAAAAAAATAATCTTAAGGACTGGATATAGTAATTTTGTATCCACACATAAAAAAATTGAAAGATTGTTTTAATAAAAAAAACAATTAATAAAATAATCAAGGCAGTTTTGAAAATAATGTCTGTATTAATATTGTCATAATTAAGATTTAAATAGTTAAGAATAAATTCTGGGAATAAGGTCTGTGTGTTATCAGTTAATGCACCTAAAATAGGAATAATAAGACTAATACTTAGAACTTCAAAAAACATTGAAATAATTGAGAGAAATATAAGAAAAATAAAAAAATTTTGATCAGATTTATTTATAGATTTTAAAAGTTCTACGAAGATCTTCATATTTTTTTAGTATTCTTAAAATACGCAATAGTTTTATTCAAGCCATCATCTATAGAGACCTTTGGTTGCCAATTGTCTAAAATTAGTTTTGCATAATCTATATCAGGCTTTCTTTTAATAGGATCATCTTCAGGTAATTTATTATAACTGATACTGTTATTAGATTTAGTTAAGCTCATGATTTTCATAGCCAAATCTTTAATTGAAATTTCTTCAGGGTTACCCAAGTTAATTGGTCCAGATATTTCGTCTTTAATTTCCATTGTCTTTATTAATGCTTCAATTAAATCGTCTACATAGCATAGGCTCCTTGTTTGAGAACCATCTCCATAGATAGTTATATTTTCATTATCAAGACATTGATTTATAAAGTTAGAAACTACTCTCCCGTCATCAATAGCCATTAAAGGACCATATGTGTTAAATATTCTTACTACTTTAATTTTTGCACCTAATTCTCTTTTGTAATCAAAAAATATTGTCTCAGCACATCTTTTACCTTCATCGTAACACGATCGACTTCCAATAGGATTTACATTGCCAAAATAGTCTTCTTTCTGAGGATGCATTAGTGGATCTCCATAGATCTCACTAGTAGATGCCTGTAATATTCTACAATTATTTTTTATTGATAGGTCTAATAAATTAAAAGCTCCATAAACAGAGGTTTTGACAGTATCTATTGGGTCAGACTGGTAGTGTTTTGGAGAAGCAGGACAAGCTAAATTATAAATTTTATCAACTTTTAGGTCTATTGGATTTTTAACATCGTGATTTATAAATTGAAAATCTTGATTTTTAATCAAGTCATTTACATTATTCAGATTTCCAGTGACAAGAGAGTCGATGCATATAACTTTTTGATTTTTTTTTATTAGGTTCTTGCATAGATGGCTTCCAAGAAACCCAGCGCCCCCCGCAACTAAATTAATCATATTAACTCTAGTCTCTTTTTCTCTTTCAAAACAAGCTTTTTTATTTGAGACACGTTTAGAAAAGAATTATTATCTCGAGAATTATAATTAAAGTTTTCAGGCATTCTTTTTGCATTTTTTTTATTAAGATAAAAATTCATTATACTTTCATTGCCGGAAGGTAGTATTGCAAAATACTTTCCAATATCAACAGAATTTATACCATCAGATGATGTAATCATTTCCTCATGCAGTTTCTCACCAGGCCTGATACCGATGATCTTAATTCTTGAATTAGGCCTAATTGCTTTAACAACATCACTTAGCCTATAAGAAGAAATCTTTGGGACAAATATTTCTCCTCCTCTCATATTCTTAATGGACCAAAGAACCATCTTTACACCATCATTTAAAGTTATATTAAATCTCGTCATATTTAAATCAGTAATTGGAAGGACATCATTATCTTTTTTCGATAAAAGTAATGGTATAATCGAACCTCGCGAACCTAAAACATTTCCATATCTTACAACAGAAAAACTTACATTTTTGGATCCTGTATAATTATTGGCTGCAATGAAAAGTTTATCACTACATAATTTAGTTGCGCCATATAAGTTCACCGGTGCAGCAGCTTTATCAGTAGACAAGGCAATGATTTTTTTTACACCTTTATCAATACATGCTTCTATAATATTTTGTGCACCTATGACATTTGTCTTTATAAATTCAAAGGGATTGTATTCTGCAGCAGGTACCTGTTTTAATGCTGCGGCATGAATTAATATATCAACTCTATCAATAGCAGTGTACAATCTATCTTTATCTCTTACATCTCCAAGAAAAAACCTTAATTTATGATGATATTTTGAGTTAATTCTATTTTGCATCTGTAATTGCTTGAATTCATCTCTACTAAATATAATAATTTTTTTTGCATAAATAATTATTTCATTTACAAATGCGTTCCCAAAACTACCAGTGCCTCCAGTAATTAATATCGTTTTATTTTTAAACATACTGTCTTTTTGGTTTTATATATTTGGATAATAAAGATTACAATGTTTTTAAAAAATCTATTACTCTTTGAGTTGAATTAGAGTCATTAAAACCAAGATATTCTCTTATTAATTGATTAGAATATCCATTATGATTAAAGTCATTATCGTTTATTAATTTTACAAGTTGATCTGGCGATTCTGCTATTTGAAAATTTTTATGAAAATATTTTTTGAAAAAAACATAATCATCGTACTTTTCTTTTACTTCATTAAAATACGGTATTACGACTTTTTTTCCTAATATTTTGGCTTCAATTAATGAAGTTGTATTAATTCCTATTACAATTTCTGATCTTTTTATTAAATCTATTGCATCAATTTCTTTTCCAAAAAAGTTTAGATTTTTTATTTTATCGTAATGCACACCATTTACTTTTGTAATAGCATCATAAATATGATCAATCCATCCATTACTCCACTTCATTTTAATATTAAAAGTTTTATCTGGGTTTTCAATAGCTGCTCTTGCAAATTTACCATGTACATTAATAAAATAATTGATAATTCCTTCACTTCTTGAATAAGAGAATCCAGCCACTTGAGATTTTCTATCATCTATTTTTAAACCCCCAAATGAATGTCTGAAAGAAAATAATGTAATTTCTTTTTTATAATCTATTTTATTTTCTTTATTTTGAATTCTATCCATACGTGGGCTTCCTAATACACGTATTCGATCTTTACCACATACTTTGCTTTCTATTAAACAATCTCTTTCAAGATTATTATAAACAATTATGCTTGTGCCATTAAATTTAAATCCTCTATCTAAATAACTTTTAATTGATTTTTTAAATATTGATGGATCCTTATTGCATTCTTTATGCAATACAACATAAGGAATACCAATATTTGGGGAAGCTTCTTCCCAGCATTTGTCGTGCCAATAATAAAACGAACATGTCATTACAATATCGAAATAAATAAATCTTCTTAACTTTGATAGAAACTTTTCAAGATATCTAATTAGATTTTTTTTTGTAATTTCAACATCTTCATTATTTTTTACTTCATGCCATTTTTTTTCTTTAAATATATTCTCTCTTAATGGTTGTAAAAATGGTGCTGTAATACGTTGTTGAACTTCAATTGGAAATCGTATAATTTTTACATCATTAAAAGTTTTTAATGCTTCTATATCTTGAATATTTCGATCAGAATTTAAAGAAAATATTACTAAACTCTTATTATTTTTAATCCAAAAATCTTTTAATAAAAAAATCTTAAAAATTGAGTAAATGACAAGAAATGTTATAAAAAAATCAGATTTCCTTATAATATTTAGATAAGATTTCATAATTACTGAATACAATTTTCCTTGATCTGTTAGTCTAAATTATCATTAAATGTCTATAAACCAAATAAGATTTTTATCTCTCATTTATGCATCAGTAACATATATTCTTGCTGAGATATCTAAAAGTGGAATACCAGATAGAGATGCATACTTAAACTTTTATGCTAGAGCTTATGATTATCTATCTACACGATGGGATGAAGGTTATTTAGTTTTTTTTTCCAATGAACCACTATGGACATTACTAAATTACTATTTAAAAAATACTTTTTCTAATTATTCTGACACAGTTGTGCTATCAGTTTTAATTTTTATTTCATCATATATTTTTTGTAATTCAATATTAAGGCTAGTATCAGATAAAAAAACTATTGCTTACGTACTTTTTATATTTTTATTCTCTGATCCAATTATAAAAAATTTTATTGCCCATATAAGACAAGGTTTCGCAATGAGTATATTTTTCTATGCTCTGAACTTTAGAAGTTTTTTCCCAAGAATTTCATTAATTGTATCTACTACAATGATTCATAGCACTTTTATGTTAATAATAATTAATTATATATATAATTTTTTTTCCAAAAAGACTGTGCCAGGTCTGAGAGTTTTTATTTATGTGATTATGGCAAATATACTCGTTTTGAGTTTTTATATTCTACTAGAATTTCTTAAAGCACGTCAACTTTCAGCATTAAGTGTTCCACAGGACTTAAGTATGAATGGATTTATTTTTTGGTTTTTTATCCTTCTCCTTTTCATGCTACAAAACAGACAATTTTATAGAGAAAATATTCAGTCATATTATATACTGGTATTTTATTTAAATTCTTATTTTCTGATTAACTATAGCGCTCGTTTTCTAGAAAGTTTATTGCCACTAATACTCATTTCTGGTCTAAACTTAAGTGGAAATTATAGAAATATTTTTATCGCAGCATATTCGTTTCTATCTATTTATTTGTTCCTTTTTGGGGAATTATTTCTAATATATATATTTTAATATATATAATTATTAAATAATGAGTAAATTTTTAATGAATTGATGCAAACGAAAAATAAAAAAAAAGTAATACTGTTAACGGGAAGTGAAGTTAGACATAATTACTTTCGAGTTAAAATTGCTCAAGATAAGAGATTTAATGTAATATGTAGTTATTGTGAGAAAGATGATATGAGCTTAAAAAAAAGAATTCTATCAGATAAAGACTCTAGCTTACTGCAAATTAAGCACGCCAAAGATCGTGAGATTAATGAAAAAAAATATTTTTCAAAATACATCAGCGAAATCAATGATTATTCAAATCCTATATATATAGACAAGGGTGATATTAATAACGAATATGTAATTAGTCAGATAGAAGATTTCGCACCAGATATTCTAGTTTGCTATGGATCATCATTAATAAAAGGTCGTTTAATTAAAAAATATAAAAGAAACTTTCTAAATGTTCACCTTGGTCTTTCGCCTTACTATAGAGGAAGTGGAACTAATATATTTCCTATTATCAATAATGAACTTCATATGATTGGAGCAACATTTATGTATCTAGACTCTGGCATTGACACTGGTAAAATAATTCACCAAATTAGGCCTGATTTAAAGGAAGACGATTCACCTCATACAATTGGTAACAGACTTATTGCTGAAATGATTCATTGTTATTCAAATATTATAGCAAATCATGAGTACCTTACTGATGAAGAACAACCAAGAGAAAAAGGATTATTGTATTATCGAAAAGATTTTAATAATCTTGTTTGCGAAAAATTATATGATCAACTTTCAAAGGGCATAATTAAAAGTTATTTAAATGATTATGAAATAAAAAAAAATAATTTTCCATATATAGTCAAGAATAAAGGATTAGAGATATCTATATGAAAGCAATAATGTATCACTATGTAAGAGAATTTAATCCTGAATTTTCAAATTTTAAATACTTAGATGTAAATAATTTTCAAAACCAATTGGATTTCTTAGAGAAAGAGTATGGATTTGTTGATAAAAATGACTGGAATAACATTATTCATAATATTAATACTAAAGAATTACCTAAGGGTGTTATTTTAACTTTTGATGATGCAATGAGCTGTCATTATGAATATGTATTTAAAATATTAAAACAAAGAAAACTTTGGGGTATTTTTTTTGTACCTACAATGCCTTATACCTCTAACGAGATTCTTGATGTTCATAAGATACATCTTTTATGCGGTAAATTTGATGGCAATAAACTATTAAAGAAATGTATTGAGTTAGTTGATAGCAACTCCCTAAAATTTAAACAAAATAATGAATTTAATAGTTTAACATATTCTAATCAAAGTAACTTCGAAGGAATATCACAGTTTAAAAGAATTCTTAATTACTTCATTGACGATAATATAAAAAAAGATGTCATTGATGAAATATGTAACTATTTTAAATTAAATTTAGATCTAAATAATTTTTATGTTTCTGAAAAAAATTTGAAACAAATGTCTGATGAGGGGATGGTTATTGGCTCACATACAGTAAACCATCCTGTAATGAGTAAACTTGACTCTGATACTCAGAGGAAAGAAATAATAGATTCATTTGATTTTCTTGACTCAATAATTAGTCTTAGTAATAAAGTTTATTGTCATCCATACGGAGGTAGTCACTCTTTTAATGATAATACAATAACACTCTTAAATGAGCTAAATATTGACTACGCATTTAGTGTTGCAAATAGAAATATAAGTCTAAAAGACTTTAGAGATAATAAATATGCCCTTCCAAGATACGACTGTAACCAATTTTCACATGGAAAATCAGCATAACCTATTAGTACTTATATTTCTTAATGCTAAATTAGCCATCTTAAAATCATAAAGATTATTTATGTCAATACTGCGTTCGAATGGCATTTCGAATCCAATTATTCTTTCTCCATATAACGAACCAGATAATATAGTTTCTTTCTTAACTACTACTATCGCTGGACCATTTCGCAGAAAAATATTTTTATTTGATTTATTTCTTTTTAAGCCTATTGAACTAACATTTGAATTATCTATATTTCTTAATAAACCCTCTTTGCTCTTAATCATTATTTTTTTCGCTTCGATTAAACTGTCCGGCAGCTTAGTTATTGAAACAACGCTATCCGATTTATGCTTCTTAATTAATTTAATTGCATTATCAATATCATTTTCAGTCCTAAGTGGAGAAGTTGGCTGTAACAGAACTATATAATTAATTTTTTTATGATGATTTTTTTTTATTTCGTGCTGTAATAATGGTAGCATCATCGACTTGTCACCTGAAAACTTTTTTGGCCTTAAACTTTTGATATAAGCTCCATATTTATTACTAATATTAAAGATTTTTTCTGAATCTGATGAAATAACTATCTGGTTAATCAATTTCGACTTGTTGGCAGCTAGCAAAGTCCATGCAATAAGAGGTTTACCGCCACAACTTTTTATATTCTTATTTGGAACTCTTTTTGATCCTGATCTGGCTGGTATTATTGCTAAAATACTCATAATTAACGTATATTTTTATTTATTTCTTGATGGATATAATTAATACTACTTTTTGGCAAAAAATAATTTTTTTGATTATTTTCATTGTTGGACAACATACATTTTATAATAGAATCTCTAATTAAGTCAGATTTATTTACCATACAAATTTTATTTTCTATAAGTTCACAGCCAAGATTAGAAATACCATAATAATTTAAGAGTATAGTCTTCTTATTTAAAAAAAAGCTCCAAAAAATTGTCCCTGACCACCAACCCATAAAAAGATCATATTTGCCTAATATGTCATTAATTTTTTCATCTGTAATGAAACAATTTTTGGGTAAGATGGATATAGCAAAATTTTTAATTTTTTTATCTGCTCTTGGATGAAAACTGAGAGTTATTTTTAAATTTAAATCTTCAATTTGATTGAATAGCTTTTTTATGTCGAGCATATGTTCTTCAACGTTACAGAATTTATGTTCAGACAAATGTGGCATCGAGATAAGTAGTTGTTTTTTATCGCCACTTAATCTTGAATTATCTGTAGTAATTGAATTCTGATATAGTCTATCCATAAAATCATTGCCTGTTACAACTATATTATCATTTAAACTTTTATGAAGTTTTAGGGTATCTCTAGTTAACTCACTATCAACCAATAATACATCTGAGTTACTACCCCATTGCCATGGGTTAAATAATTGTAAATTTAAATATTTAGCAGCAATCAGTTTAGGTAGTTTTAAATAATGATAAACTTTATCTTCATGTACATAAAAATTATCAATTCCATATTTTTGCTTCAGTTTTATGAAGTCTTTTAATGGGCTAATATTCATTAAACTTTTAGATCTATTAACTAATGTGAAATTGATATTTAGAAAATGAACTTGAAGCAAAATAATTTTAATATGCTTTCTGCGACATAAAATTATTAATTGGGATGTAAACCCTACTTCTCTATCTAAAGGTATAACCATTATATTAGGGGTGTTTTTTCTAAAGTAATATGATGCTTTGATCTTATCGATTAATAGTATTAAATATTCTAAAGCAAAAGTTATCAAAAAACCTATTGTGCTAATCTTATTTTTCTCATTATCAAATTGATTATAATATCTAGATAAAAATTTATTAATTTGATTTACAAAAAAATTCTTTGTAAATAATATTTTTACGTTTTCAAAATATTTTTTTTCATTAGAGTAAAATAAATAATCTTCGTCACTATTTATTGCAACAATTATTATTATCTTATACTCATTCAATAATGATAATTGTAAAATTGTATTTTTTTGTAGGCCATACCTCATCCTAGAATCATAATAAAAAAGTATTTTTTTCATTAAATGATAATCCTATTATGAATTATCAACGAGGATATTGTATGGTCGTAGTTTATGTAAAAATCTTAACGCATTTTTGGATGCACTTTCTCGCATCTCTGTATATGATTGAACAGAATAATAACCGCTATGGGGATTAATTATTACTTTGCCAATTGTCCACTCCTTATTCTTTCTCCACTCATCGACTAAAATTGACTTCTTGGGAGGCTCATCTGGCAACACATCAAGAGATATGTTGCTAATCATATTTGACTTTATTGGCTCAATAAAATCATCTAAATTGTCAATAATTGCTCCTCTTGCCGTATTTATTAATGAAGAACCTTTTTTCATTTTTTTAATGAATTTTTTATTTACCATACCTTTTGTTTCATCTGTAAGAATACAATTAGTACTCACAACATCCGATTTTTTTAAAAGTTCATCTAAGTTATCATATCTAGATACATTCAAAATTTTCTCATTTCCCCTATTATCATATGGATCATAAATACTAACTTTAAAACCAACAGATTTTGCCTTTAGTGCAAATAGACTTCCTATTCTTCCTGCTCCAATTATTCCAACTGCAATTTCAGAATTTCTTCTTATATCCTTAAAAATATTTTCCTGCCAAGAACCATCAGAAATCTTTTTACTAATAGCATCATAATGAGCCAGTTTTCGAGTAATATTCATTAACATAGCTAAATTTGTATCACTTACTTCATCAACACCATAATCTGGAGTATTACATAACATGATACCTCTTTTTTTTATCTCATGAAAATCTATGTTGTCACAACCTACGCCATACCTAATAAGGAGTTTAACTTTAGGAAATTTATCTAAATATTCACTATTAATGATTTTATGCCAAACCAATAAAACGGAGGCATCTTCTTTTACTTTAGTTAATAAGTTGCCAAGAATTTTTTTTTCAAAATTAGGATTTTTTATATAGTCTGTTATAAAAACTTTACCCATGATAATTATTTTAATTTATCAAATTCAAATACTATATCCTCATAAGATGCTCGAATCATTTCACAGTCTACCAGGTAAAGTAAATATTTAATTCCAATAGATAAGTGAAATCTCATTTTTTCTTTTGAGGTAGCTATTGTTCCAGGATATTTTCCTGCATTCAATATTTTTTTTGAGACATCTCTTAATAATTCTTCAACTTTAGGACTATCAACTTCACCCGGTATGCCCAATGCCTTTGATAAATCAAACAAACCAATAAAAATAATATCAAGTTCATTTATTTGTAGAATTTCATCAAGATTATTTATACCTTCTTCACCCTCAACATTTATCCCAATTAAAGTATTTTGATTAGAGCTTAAAGTATGATTTTTTGAGTTATTAATTGAATAATTGCCTGCTCTTGTGAAGGGCGAAAAGCCTCTGTTTCCTATTGGGGGATATTTACTAAATCTTATAATTCTTTCTACATCAGTAATTTTTTCAACATTGGGAATTTGAATTCCATGAACACCAATATCTAGAGCTTTTAAAATATCTGACTCAATTACTCCACCAACTCTCATTATAGGTGAAACACCTCTCGACTCACATGCAATTGCCATTTCTTGAGCTTCTGAAAAACTTATTGGTCCATGTTCAGCGTCTATAATAATAAAATCAATTCCTGTTGAAGAAATTATATCTGATACTATTGGCGATGGTATTATTGACCAGGTACCAATTACAGCCTTACCAGAGTTAAGTTTTTCTTTTATAAAGTTTCTTCTTTGCATTTATTAATCCCAGGGAATAGAATTTTCAGTAAAACCATATTTTTTAAGCCAATATTCAATAACAACATATTGCCATTCGGTATCAATATCAAAACCAAAATCTGTTTCAATAGCTTTGGACTTTCTTCCCTGCCATTTAAAAGGCAACTGACCTCTGTCCATCTCCTCAAAACATACAGGTTTCATAACTTGTATTGATAAATCACAAAAATAACATGAGCCTTGAGAATCTCTTATAGAAGAAACATTGTCTAAATATTTTAAATTTACAAATGGCTGCATTTCTCCTGTACTTGAAATTTTTCTTGCCCTTGCAGGTGAAAACATATCGTATTTTACTACAGAAAAGCACGAGTCATATTCATCTGAGCTTTCAGTGAATGAAATTGCTTCCTTTAATAAATTTACATTAATTGCAGGATTATTACAAAATAACAAAGATATTGTTTTAATCTTACTTTTTTTAATATCACTTTTAATAAAATCATACGCATGAGTTAAAACATCCTCAGTTAAGGAATCTGGAGTAGCGAGCTCATTAGGTCTATTTATGTGAATTGCGCTATATTTTTTTCCTATATACGCAATTTCATCTGAGTCAGTTGAAACATATATTCTATCAAGCCCTGCGGCAGTACCAGCAATAAAAGCATATTCAGCTGCTGGCCTTCCCACAATCATTCTCAAGTTCTTACCAGGAACACCAACACTATTCTTTTTACCTATAACTAGTCCAATGTGCATTTATATATTTATACATATTAATTAAATCCAAAACTATTGATAAATATAAATTAATCAATAATTAAATTAATAATCCATTTTGTTTCGCCTTATTTGTAAAATTTTATAAATCAATTTCATTGTGATCAAAGACATTGAAGTTAGTATTTTCGCCATAGCCCCAATCTGCAAAGTAAGTTTTAATTTCTAAATTTTTTGCTGAACTTAAATGATCAACTAAGTCATCAATAAATATAACATCTTTTAAATCATATTTTTTTATTATATTTTCAATTAAATTGCCTTTACTTTTAAACTTTTTAACGTCTTCATTTGAAAAAATCTCTCTATAAAAAATATTATAATGATCTAGAAGTATTTTTGTTGCCGCTCTATTTTTTGTTGTAATTATATAAATAATTAAATCATTTCGATGAACCAGTTTTCTGCCAAAATCTGTTAATGGATTAAGATTTATCCATTTGTCAAAGTTTTCTTCAATAAGTTTTTCGCGATAAGAAAAAAAAGACTTTTCGAAGTCATCATTTTTTTTTAGCTTAAGTATCTTAAAATTACTATTTATACTGTAGGAAATATCTACAATTTTTTTTTCAATTAAATAATGTAAATATTCAAACTCATTTGCAGGTCCAACAATTCCTCTATATTTGAAAAATATTTCTTTATAAACTTTTTCATCATAAACAAAGTTTTTATCTTTAAAGTAAACTTCTTTGGAAACTATGTAGCATTCCTCGATTGAATGAATAATAACGCCATCAAGATCTAGAAAATATATCATTAGTAGGTTTATTTACTTAACAATTGAACTAAATCTACTGCTCTTGAAGAATACCCCCATTCATTATCGTACCAGAGAACTAATTTTACAGATTTGTTATTGCACTCAAGCCATTGCATATCAATAATTGCGCTAAATTGTGATTTCTCATAATCTTTAGCGGTAAGTGATTCGTAATTCAAATAAATTAAATTGCTGTGCTTAGTTTTCTCTTTCAAAAATATCTCCAAATCTTTTATAGATATATCATCTCTAAGATTAAGAAAAATATCTGCAGAGGCGACAATTCCTGTAGGTATACGATATGAGAAGGAGATAATTTTATTTTTTAGTTTAGGTAAAATTCTTTCAATCGCACTCATTGCTGTTGTTTTTTTTGGAATAATATTATTAACGCTAGACCTACCTAATGCATAATCTTTCCAAACAATTCCAGGATTTGATTGTGAAATAGAGGATCCATCAATAAGATTTTGATATGATAGCCAAGGATGTAATGTAGTAAGTGATCCATTAATAATACCATATTCATCATCTAACCAAGATAAAACATGAGCTGCTGCATTGGCATCACAAATGCTACTTGATATACAAGAATATTCTTCTAAATCGTCTTCAGAATTAATTCCTAATATAATTTCTTTATCTGAGAGATCTGATGAATGAGTTATAATTGCATTTTTAATTTTTTTTTCAGAAATTATTTTTTTACACTTTAAGGTATTACTCTCAACCCCAGAGCTATCAATTACTATATCTATGTCGTGCTTGTTCCAGTTTAAATCTTCAATATTACTATGAGAAAAGAAATCAATTTTCTTATTATTTATATAAATTGAACTATCTATAACTTTTAAATCTTCATTAAATACTCCATAAGTCGAATCATATTTTAAAAGATAAAATAAATTATCAATATCAGGATTAATATCGTTTACCATTACTAAATCAAAAATATTCCTTTCAACGTTAATTTTTGTAATAGCTCTACCTATTCTTCCAAAACCATTTATGGCTACCCTTTTTTTCTTTTTATTCATAGATAAATTTGGTTGCGGGGGTAGGATTTGAACCTACGACCTTCAGGTTATGAGCCTGACGAGCTACCAGACTGCTCCACCCCGCGTTATTTTAAATTTATAATAACATACTATTAATAATCAATATTAACAATTTAAAATAAAAAAAATATAATTATCAATTTAATTTTTTAGAAAGGTGTAATTATCATAATAATAATTAAGTCTAACTACTATTTTCAAATTGCATATTTTATGAGTCTAATAAAATAAGATATTCAAATTTATATATTGCCATAGGGCTCGAAGTTATCATCAGATCTTTCACTCTTTGAATGATGTGCGATAACAACTTCGCATGAAGTTGGTAAAAAATTAAGAATGCCTTTGTATTTGAAGATGTACATAAGCAACATAAATTCCTAAATGGGTGAAAAATTCTTAAGCAACTGTTTTTATTAAATTTTAAGCAGAGATACTATTAATTTTAAATCAAGCTAGACTAAGGCCAGAAATTCATCAAATTCTAGCCTAATTTAATATAATTGATAATATGAATTCAATTTTTTTAGTAAACATAGATATTTGGATCATTGAAATCAAGAAATTTTGTTTGCAATTAAAAGTTAATGATTAAAAGACTCAACTATTGAACTTAACCACATGGACAAATTAAAAAATAAAGTACTCAAATATCTTATTAATAATAGAGAAAATAGTATTTTAATTGATTCAGATCTTAAAATAAATTCAGAAGAGATACTTCATTTAGCTTTAGAGATTAATAAAAAAAAAATTATAAATAAAAAAATAGTTATTAATTTAGATCGATCTGCCCAATATATTGGTCTTATTTTTGCCCTATGGATCAATGGAAATACAGTTATACCCACAAATAAAAATTGGCCAAAAAAGTATATACATGAAATTCGTAAAACTTGTAATGCAGATTTGATATTTAATTCTAAAATTTATAAAAAATTAAATATAAGTGAAAATAACTTTACAAAAAAAGCATTTAAAGAAAAAGTTAATGTATTTAAAAAAATTAAATTAAAAAATAATATTCCCTATATGATATTTACATCAGGAACTACAAGTAAACAAAAAGGGGTAGTTATTTCGGAGAAAAGCTATTTAGATTATATAAGCTGGACTAGTAGAGAATTTCATTCGTATAAAAACTTAAAATCTTTAATCCTTACCTCAGAATTAAATTTTGATATAACGTTTGGAGATATTGCTTTTGCTCTATTTTCAAATTGTAAAATCATTATAGCAAAAAATAATTCAAATATTTTTGAAATAATACAACTCATAGACCAATTTAAAATAGAAGTTATGTATACAGTCCCAAATTTGTTTAAACTACTATTTGTCGTATTAAAAAAATATAAGATTAATAAATCAATTAAATTATTTATATCTGGTGGGGAGGCATTAAATAAACAGATATGTGTGGATGCAAATAAACTGTTTCCTAATTCAACTTTTTATAATGTTTATGGACCAACTGAATGTACAATTAATATCACTTCATACAAAGTAAAACTTGAAAAATTAAAAAATAAAAAAATAGTTCCAATAGGCAAGATTTTTTCTCACTTATACTGGAAGATACTCCCTATTGGCAATGATAAAACAGTTGGAGAACTCATTGTCGGAGGCAGTCAATTGATGCTGGGCTATATTAATACAGAATATAATTTTTTAAGGATAGCAAATGGAAAATATTATAATACTGGAGACCTTGTAAAAATTGAAAAAGGTCAGATATATTGGCTGTCTAGAAATGATAGCATGATTAAGAGGAAAGGCTTAAGAATTTACACAACAGAAATCGATGAGGTTGTAGAAAATAAAAATAAAGATGTGATTTCTAAAACTATTCTAATCAATGGAGATCTAATTTTATTTTTTAGAGGAACATCAAATAAAAAAGAAATTTTAGAGAGTATTAAAGAAAATCTTCCAGCGTACATGCATCCATTAAAAATATTTAAGATTAAAGATTTTCCATTAGGACCAACAGGTAAGGTCGACGTAAATCATCTAAAAGAAATTTATGCGTCAAAAAAAAATTAAAAAAATTTTAGAAAAATATCTTAAAATTAAGACATATAAAAATGTGCATCTTAAATTAACTGAAATTAAGAATTATGACTCACTAACATTGGTTCAAATAATTTTGGAAATCGAAAGTATTGATAAAAAGAAAATTCCATTAAATAAACTTAATAAACTTTTCAAACTTAATGATTTGTTAAAATTATGAAAACGAAGTATTTATGCCACGTTGATTTTTTTGGTCTTTATAATCTTTTTAATGATAAATTTGAAAAGCATAATTTAAATAATGTATTTGAAGAAATTTTAGATGAACTAGGTATCGAAACTATCTATTTAGCTGCATTTAATTACGATTTTCTTAAGTATGGAAAAACTAAATATGGTGCTACTAGTCAATTGAACGAAATAACTAGAATAATTCAAAAACAAAAACACTTCAAACATACTTTTGACCCAGTTTTTTCTTTTTGCACTAATGATAAAAACTACAAAATAAAAATTGTTAAGAACTTTGAATCATTTGGAAAAGATAGTTTGTATGAATACGCAATGAAGAACAATATGGAATATTTAAATTTGGGTACTAATCTAAATTTTATAAGTACTGCTATTCACTATGCAGAAAAATTTTTTGATGTTAAATATCGGTATAATAAAACGTTCGTTGGTAACTATAGATATAAAAATAAAAATAATAAAATTATCTATAATCACAGAGTATGGCCCATGACAGAAAAATTTTGTAATTACGATGCAAAAAAAATTAATAATGATTTGATAAAAGATGGAGTTTGGGATGTTATAAAATGTAAAAATGGATTTTATGTGAAGAAAGCTAAGATTAATGCTTTTAATAAATATATAAGAAAGAAAGTTGAACATGACTTTTTGTATCCTGTCCATAGTAAAACTAAAAAATGGATGAAAAAATTTCTTGATAAGAATAAAAAAATTTCTTTTGAACAATTCGAGACTTAAATATAAGTTAAAACCTCATAATTTTATTATATCATAAAAGTAAGTGTAATAGCGCAGAGATTAATTGTCTTATTCAACTTAGAGAAATTTTTTAATCTCTATTATCGAATATTTATTAATTAAACTAGAAACTCCAAATCCCTATACCTTGAGTTCCTACATTAAATTTTGTTACAAGTTTAAATTTCTTATTTAAATGTTTGCTGTATATTGGATTAACATAAATCAAATACCTTTTTTTTGATAATTTTTTTTCGTAAATCATATCAAAAAATACTTTGCTCATATTTTCATTGAAAGGATTGTACATATAGCAAATACTAAATTTTGGAATATTATTTTGACTCATGGCACTGCTATTAATTACCTTAAATCTATCATAAATTTTTTTCTTTTTTAAATTTTTATTCCCGATGTTACATAAATCTAAATTAATTTCATAACCAGTTCCATTTTTAAAACCTAATTGGCTAGCTATGATTAGCGCCTTTCCTTTTCCACTGCCAATGTCAATGAATTGATCTTTTAAAACATCTTTGTCTATCATTATTATTTTGTGAATTGATTTTGATATTGACGAGGCATAACTAGGTACATAATCATAAGCAGACTCAATATCATGAATATTTTTTTTATATTCTTTTACTGAGAGACGCTCGTGAGTATTAGTTGAATTGAGAATATCAAAAAAAAAATTTTCATAAAATTCATGCCAAATTCTCAATAATCCGCCAGCCTTATACATTTTTCTGAGAGAAATAATCGATATAAACATTTTACACTCTAAAAGAAATTTAAGATGGCATTACAAATTCATTAGTTTATAACATAATATTTAAAACATTAATAATTATTATGAACAATAAATCAGAGCAAGAAAAATTCTGGGAAGGTCAATTTGGTAAGGAATATATAGAGCGTAATTCAAACAATCTCTTAGTAGATAATAATTTATCACTTTTTGAAAAAGTTTTTACCTATGCAGATAATATAAGCTCAATTTGTGAATTAGGTTGTAATATAGGCTTGAACCTTATGGCTCTAAATTCATTAAACAATAAGTTTAATCTTGCTGCTTATGAATTAAATGAGGAGGCTTGTGAAGAAGCTAAAAAACTTAATATTGCAACTATAATAAATCAATCAATTGTAGAAAAATTATCAGAAGAAGAAAAATATGACCTTACTTTTACTAAAGGAGTATTGATACATATCAATCCAGATTTACTTCAAAATGTTTATGAAAACCTTATAAAATTATCTAAAAAATATATACTTCTATGTGAATATTATAATCCTAGCCCTGTTATGGTAAAATATAGGGGGCATAACAATAAGTTATTTAAACGAGACTTTGCTGGTGAAATGATTGATAAATATAGCTTAAAACTGATTAATTATGGTTTTATTTATCATAGGGATAATAAAATGCCTCAAGATGATCTAAGCTGGTTTTTAATGGAAAAAAATTAATAAATGCATATCGCAGTTATTCCGGCAAGAGCTAACAGCAAGAGAATCAAAAATAAAAACATAATTAGTTTTCATGGAAAACCTATTATTTACTATTCAATACTTACTGCTATAGATTCAGGTTTATTTGATAGGGTAATTGTTTCAACTGACTCCAAAAAAATAGCTAAGATTTCAAGAAAATACGGAGCAGAAACTCCATTTTTGAGAAAAAAATGTATAAGCGATGACAAAACAAGCGTTAAAGAGGTTGTAAAAGATGTTATTCATAATTTAAGTAGTAAAAATAAGCACATAAACTGCGTAACTTTAATATATCCTTGTGCCCCACTACTAAAAAAATCAACCCTTAAAAAAGCTTACAAAACATTCATAAACACAAAAGCAGGCTATGTATTTTCAATATCGAAGTACTCCTCCAAAGTTCAAAGGGCATTAATTTTAACGAAAAATAATATGACAAAATCCCTCCAGCCAAAGTTTGAAAAAACAAATTCTCAGGATTTAGTTGATACTTATTACGATTCGGGACAATTTGTAATAGGAAAAACAAAGTATTGGCTGAAAGATTTTTCAGTACACAATAATGGGGAAGGTTTTATACTCAATTATCCTGAAAATATCGATATAGATAATAATGACGATCTTGATTTCGCAAAATTTGCATACGAAAATCTGTATTCAAAAAAATTAAAATAAATTTTTTATTTTATAAATAATCTCGTCAATTTCTCCATTTTTTAATCCATAGAAATTTGGAATACTAATTGCTTGGCTGCCATAAATTTCAGAGTTAGGAAAGTCAGAATTTTTAATCTTCATTCTCTGATAAAAAAAGTGCCTGTAAATTGGAACATAATGAACATTTACAAAAATATTCCTCTTTCTAAGTCTTTCCAAGATTTGATTCCTAGTAATTTTAGAATTTTTTTTAATTCTAATGATGTATAAATGATTACTTGAAATTGTGTCTGGGTGATCATGTGGAATGATGATTGGCAGATCTAATTTGCCAAACTCTTTATTATAATATTTTTTTATCTCAAATCTTCTTTTTAAAAATTTATTAATTTTCTTCATTTGAGACATCCCAAGTGCAGCGTGGATATCTGAAAGTCTATAATTAAAGCCTAAGTCAACCATTTGATTAAAAAATTTCATGGATTTATTGATGTATCTTTTTGAAGTATCAATTCCATGGCTATTGAAGATTTTTAGTTTTTCATGCAAGTTTTTTTTATTTGTAACAGCCATACCTCCTTCACCTGTTGTTATCATTTTAACAGGATGAAAACTAAAAATACATACATCACTGTACTTACAGTTGCCAATTTTTTTATTTTTATATAAACCACCCAAAGCATGAGAAGCGTCTTCAATAATTTTAAAATTATAAATTTTGCTTAACTTAAAAATGTCTTCCATTTCGCAAGATTGTCCCGAAAGATGTACGCATATTAAGACTTTAGGTAATTTATTTATTTTTTTCGCTTCAGAAAGTTTTTTTTTAAGTGAAGAAACCGATATATTATAGGTATCAATATTAATATCTACGAAGTCAATTGTACCGCCACAATATAGAGCGCAATTTGCAGACGCAACGAAACTGATCGGGCTTGTCCAGACAATATCGCCTTTTTTTACATCAAGAGCATGACATGCAGCATGCAATGCACTTGTCGCACTATTAAAGGAGGAGGCATACTTAGCGCCAGTATATTTAGAGATTTCCTTTTCAAATAATAAAACACCATCTCCTTGGGTAAGCATATCTGATTTTAAAATTTTAATTACTGAACTTATGTCATTTTTATCAATGAACTGTCTACTATAAGGTATGATTTTATTCATTTTACTTACTTTAAAATATTAATTTTTTCTTTTTTAAGATATTTATTTCTTTAATTAAATCTTCTAATTCTACATTCAATAATAATGCTAATTCAAAAATATTTCTATTACCGTCAGCATAGGATAATAAATCACATCTTAATTTTATTTCTTTATTTCTTTTCTTTCCACCCGTTAATGAATACAAACCTCTTTTACCAAGATTGGGTTCACACAGAATATTAGTCTTTACGGTTAAAGAATTTTCAAAACTATCAACTATATTCTTGATAATATCAAAAGATCCTGACAACCCCTTTGCAGTCACAACATTGAAGTTATCTGCACTCGTATGATATTCTGGATATTCTCCGTACTTTGATCTACAAAATCCTGCTACTGGAAGATCTACACCAGGCGCACAGTATTGTCTTTCATCAGATCCACGGTCTAGATAAGAGTATGCTTTAAAGTTTTTTTTATTTTTAAGCGCAGAATAAAGTGCTTGATCTGCAAGTGAGTTTTCATTTCTGCTCTTTATCATACTGTAGGCTCTTTCATCACCTACGCAAGATAAAACATATCCAGCGATAACATTCTTTTTTAATTTATTAATATTTCTTTTTATATATGTGATTGCTCCAATAGTTTCTGGTACAAAGATAAATCTATAACTATATTTACTATTTGGAAAATATTCTTTTATATAACGTGCAATATAACTAGACAAAACTGGACCAGATAGTTCATTATTTGCCATAGAAGGATGACACACATAAGTTGAAAATAATATTTCTTTTTCCAACTTACCTTTTATTAAAATATCACCATAATAAAGATGTCCTTTTGAAAATTTTGATTTGATTACTGCTCTGTACTCACCTTTTGGTAATTTTTGCTTTTCATTGTGACTCATGCAAAATCCCCATTTTTTGTTATAGTAGCTGGTTACATAGGGAATCCATTTTGGTTTTTTTGGATCAGAGTAAATTTTATCTTTTAAGTCTTTTAAATTTATAATTTTATTTACAGGCGCTGAATAGTTTACAACATGCAAATTATTTTTTTTAAATTCTGCAAATCTTTTTCCAGACTCATGCTCTAAATAGCTTTCTTCTATATTCCATTCATCTGGAATATTCCAGTCGTACACTTTTGTACCTGATCGAACTTTATATATTGTTAATGAAGAATTTATTTTCTTTAAATATTTCAGAGTCTCCAGCAATCCATTTCCAGTTATTGAACGACATATAGGAAAAAGTTCTTTTGCCCATAATATCATTTTTTCCCTGTTTAATTCTTTTTTCATTATCGAGAATACTATTTTATTTGTATAATATTTTTTTAAAATAAAATATATATTACATTAATTATGATAAAAATATATAAGTCTTCAAATACAGAAATTAATTTTATATTAAGAAATAATTTTCATGATTATCTCTGGTTTAAGTTATCAGAATTAATTAAAAAATTAGATAACTTAAACCATAAAGATGCTGATATTTTGCTACTTATGCTGCCAGCTGTCATAATTGATTCTCAACGACTGCTCAATAAATCCAATAAAGAGGAGTTTTTTAATAATTGTAAATTAAAAAGGGTTTCGAATGAACCAAAGGGAGATTTCCTAGTGTTAAAAAAATATATTCTTAAAATTTCCCATTTCTTTTCTTCTCAAAAATATATTTATAGCTTCGATAATGATTTGCAGAAACATGAATATGCTAAAAATTGTGGAGAAACATTTAGGTTAATAAGGTATTATGAGTATTTTGATAATCGAAAAGGAAATTTTAAAAAAGAATATATTAATGAAAGTAATCTTATTAATATCAGAGATATTTTAGTAGCGGCCTTTGATTATATTAATTTTCAATATTATAGTGTCAACTTAGATAATTTTATAAATCTTATTAGAGACGCCTCATCATATTATAACTTTCACCTTGAAAATTTATCAGGTAAAAAGCTGCCTCAACAGTTTTGGTCAGGAACACTCATGGCTCCTTTTAATAGAATTTTTTCAATGGCAATTAAAAGAAACGGAGGGACTGTTGTAGGTTTCGATCATGGGGTTTCCGATGGATTTTTTGATAATTCACTATTTCAACCCCGATATGAATTTGATATGTGCAATACGTTTGTATCGTATGGCAAGCATATAATAAATGGACTTAAGAATCTTAATACTTTTGAAAATAGAATTAAAAATTCTAATAGTGTCAAAATAGCTACTAACTCAATAAAACGAAAAAAACCTATATACTCAAAGCATTATAATAATAAGATTATTTTTTTAACAAATGTCTATAATAATATAAATGAAAATATTAACTTACCAGGTCCGATACAAACAAATGTTCAAATAAAATTACAAATTGACATCCTTAATGAGTTAGAGAAATTATATGGAGCAAAAAAAATAATTATTAAATTTCATCCAGATGTAGGTGATTTAAGTAAGGCAATTATTCAATCTAAAATATCAAAAGAAATCTTATCCACAGAATTGCCATTTGAAGATTTAAATCCTAATTCTTGCGTGGCAGTATTTGAAAGTATTCAAACAACTGCTTTTAGAAGTGCTTTTATAGGCAATTGGCCAATTATTGTTTTAGAAATGCCAAATGTAATAATACAAGAAAACATAAGAGATATTCTTAAAAAAAGAATTTTTTTTCTAAAATGTAACGAGTCAAATGATAATGAGATTACTTTTAATAGTGAAGAGTTAAAAAGATCAATAAATGAGGCAAAAGATAGATCAAATAATAATGATATGATCGATAGTTTTTATCCAGAAGAACTGTAAGTAGTATTACAAGAATGAGTATCCAAATTCTATGAGATTGTTGTAAACTAATAGGACTTATTTTTAATTTTTATTGAAGATATCTCTAGTGTAAACTTTTGACTTCACATCAAGTAAAATATTATCCATCCTGTTTGATACAATAATGTCACTCTTAGATTTGAATACATCAATGTCTGAAGTTATTTTGCAACCCAAGAAGCTTGAAGTTTTAAGCATTGGCTCATAAATCATTATATTTACTTCTAATTTAACAAGTCTTTCTATTATACCTAAAATAGCACTTTCTCTGAAATTATCAGAACCTGTCTTCATTATTAATCTATATATGCCAACAATTTTTGGATTCTGTCGTAGGATATTTTTTGCAACGTAATCTTTTCTTACAGAATTTGACCTGACAATTGCTTGAATTAATTCATTCGGAATATTTTCAAACTCGTTTAATAATTGTTTTGTATCTTTTGGTAGACAATATCCTCCGTAACCAAATGATGGGTTATTATAGTAGTTTCCAATCCGACTATCTTCACAAACACCTTCAATTACCTTTAAAGCATCTAAATTATTTATCTCACAAAATGTATCTAGCTCATTAAAATATGCAATGCGCATTGCAAGGTAAGTATTTGAAAATAATTTTATAGCTTCAGCCTCATTGGAATTCATATAATGAATTGGCACATCATTATTGTCTTTATTGCTACAATCTAATAATATCTTACCAAAATTAATTCCTTCATTAGACATACTTCCCACGACAATACGAGATGGATATAAATTATCCCACAGCGCCTTACCTTCTCTAAGAAACTCTGGAGAAAATATAATTTTTTTACTTTTAAACTTTTTCCTCATTTTTTCTGTAAATCCAAGTGGAATAGTAGACTTGATTATCACAGTTGATCTTTCTGTTTTATCAAAAATATCCGACAAAACTCTCTCAACTGATTTTGTATCAAAACTTTTCATATTTGAATCATAATTTGTAGGAGTTGAAATTATAATATAATCTCTGTCTTTATAGGCTAACACTTTATCGTTAGTTGCTGTTAAATTTAAATTTTCTTTCTCAAGAAATTTATCAATTTCTTTATCTTCTATTGGTGAATTGTTATTTTTAATTTTATTTATTTTTTCTTCATCATTTTCTAAGCAGATAACTTCATGCTTTTTGGACATAAGTACAGAAAGTGAAAAACCAACATATCCTGCTCCAACTATAGTAATTTTCATTTTTTACTTTTCTTTTTAATATTCAATCTTTTTAGGATATTTGGTTTAAGAGGTTCACCTATTTCATAATTCCTTGGAGAGACTTTATTTAAAATCAATTCGTAATATGATGGATCAAGTCCATGACTAGGCCTTATGCATTTAATATTTTTTTGAGAAAACTTGTCACCCTTACGGATAGTATTTGAAGCAAAAATTGATCTTCGATGAATCTTACTTTTTTCTTCTGATTTTGATCTAAAATAATAATCTTTATTAACTAATTTATGAGTTTCTATAATTGCATTTTTGAAGTCTTTTATTTCTTTACCCTTAATTGAGAATTTAATATCTAAACCATTTTTTTGATTAGGAAGAGCAATATGTTTCTCAATTACACTAGCGCCTAATGCTATTGCAGATCTTGTAACATTAATATCTTTTGAATGATCTGATAAGCCTACCTTGCATCCAAATTCACTTTTTAAAATAGATATATTATTAAGACTAAAGTCATCATTTTCTGCAGGGTATTTACTGACACAGTATAGAAGTGTAATTTCTTTTGCCCCATTTTTTATAGCTAAATTATAGGTTTCATGAATTTCTCTAAGCGATGCCATTCCTGTTGAAATAATCATTGGCTTTTGAGTAGAAGCGATCTTTTTGATAAGCGGGTGATCTGTCATTTCAAATGAAGCTACCTTATAGATAGGACAATTTAACTTTTCAAGGAAATCAACAGCATCATGATCAAATGGAGTGCTAAATATTTTAATTTTAATTTTTCTAGCTAATGCAAATAATTCTTTGTGCCAGGTATACGGAGTATGTCCTTCATTGAACAAATCCCAAAGATTGTATCCCTTCCATAAACCTTCATTAATTCTAAAATATTTTTTGTTACTTTTTAAAGTCATGGAGTCAGCACTGTAAGTTTGTAATTTTACTGCATCCGCTCCAAACCTTTTTGCAGTTTTAATTAAGCTTTTTGCTTTTTCTAACTTTCCGCAGTGATTAGCTGACAATTCTGCTACTAAAATCGGTAAATCTTTTGACATCTGTCAATTTTAATTGGTTAATTTTTTAGCTAACTCAGTAATTCTCTCATCGGTTGAATATATTTTAGACATAATTTCACCAGCCTCTTTTGGAGAATGCTTAAATGCAAGTCTCAAAATATCCATCCAATTTCCATTATTGGTTGCTCTTATATCCTGAATTGCATCAATAATGTCTAAATAATACTTTTCATCTTTTTGCGTCATAATAATTAATGAATTGATTAAATTTTAATGAAATTTTTCGTAATTAATTGATTTACATTAATGTTCATTTTATTTATGTCAAGTAGGGTTTTTTTACTTGTTTGGTCTATCAGAATCACTGTCTCCTTTAAAAAAATAGAATTTATTACTTCCTAATAGTTTGTAACCAATAAATTTATCCTCATTTTCTTTTTTAAGAGGCTCTAAATAATATGGCAATAAGTCTGAATTTGATCTTCTGTAAAAGTTAAGTTTTCTTGCTATTTTAGCCGCATCTATACCAACAACAAGGTCAACATAATCAAAATTTTTTATTTTAATAAACTTCGTTAGAATGTCTGAAAAATATTTTGGTTTAGACTCAAGATCTAAATATAAAACATCAATTATTCTTAATATTTTTCTGCCTCTTACTCGAACTTTCCTTGTAATTAATATAGATCTTAGCTCATTTAACTCGGTGATTGTCAATAAATTATAAGTATATATTGGATGTTTATCGTATCTATGTAATAGATAATCTTTGTCTTTCAAACAAGATTTAAAATTAAAATTTTTTCTAACATTTTTATATATAATTTTTTCTAAAATATTTAAATATTCATTTAATTTGTTTGATTTAAATTCTGATATATTAAAAGGATTGGAACTAATATCTCTCTGAGGTTTTTTGTTTGTCTCAAAAACAACTGATTTTTTTTTATTTGGCAAAAAATAATGCTGAGTTTTTTCTATTTTAAATCCTAGAAACTTATAAATATGAAATACATTCTTCGTTAACTGCGTTCCAGCGAGAAATTTAAAATCGAATTCTTTGTGTACAAATTTTAATAATTCTAAGCCAGTACTTTTACTGTCACATAATGATTTATTGACTTGCCATATTCCCAGCCAAGCACCTATATTTTTTGACTTAAGGCCTGAAACAATTAATCCTAAGACACCACAAACTTCATTTTTTTTATTTAAAGCAATTATAAAATTTAGTTTTCTGCTCTTTGAGTCATGTTGCCAAATAAATATTTTTTTGTTTAGAGCGAGTATATGATTTGATCTCCAATTCTTTTGAATAAATAATTGAATTTTTCTTATATGTTTATCGCTAGCTAGTAATATTTTATCTGACATAATCTTCTTTTTAAAATAAGAGGTGATATGTAATTTTAAGTCAACAAAACAATACTTGATTCTTCAGATTTTGCTTAGGTATCTATTATTTACTGATTTTTAATGAAGAAAAATAATCTATTAATTGACAAATATAGATTAAATTTATATTAGATTTTTATGATAGAAAAAATCATTATTGAAGTAAAAAATCTTGTCGAAGATGATAGTATAAATATTGATCCTAATACTCCTCTTATTGGAGAAGATAGCCCCTTAGACTCAATGAATATTGTTAATTTATGTTTAAGACTTGAAGACATAGCCTCAGAAGAAGGATTTAAATTTGACTGGTCAGGTGAAACTATGTCTAAATCAAAAAGTATGTTTAAAAATATTGCTTCCTTGCACGAAGAATTTTTAAATCAAAAAAATGCGTAATATATGTGTTATTGGAGCTAGTCGTGGTATCGGTAAATATCTAGTTAATCACTTAGAATCTCAAGGTAATAATGTCATTAGCTTAGCAAGAAATAAAAATGAATGTAAAAATATAATTAATTGTGACCTTAATGACTTTATATCTATTGAGAAAGCTGTTGAAGAGGTTAAAAATAAATATAAAACAATTTACGCTCTGATAAATGTTGCGGGGATAGCTTCAATGAATCTAGCTCTTGCAACTCCAGCGGAAGTTTCAAGAAATATAATTAACACCAATTTACTTGGCACAATATTTTCAAATCAACTATTTGCTCCATTAATTATTAGGCATGGAGGTGGCAGGATTATCAATTTCTCTACAATTGCTGTAAAATTAGGAATAAAGGGAGAGTCAATTTATACAGCATCAAAAGCAGGTGTTGAGTCATATACCAGATCTTTAGCAAAAGAATTATCAAGCTTTAATATTACTGTTAATTGTATAGCTCCTGGTCCTATTGATACTGATCTTATCAAGGGAGTATCTGAAAATCAGATTAAAAAGATTGTTGATCAACAAATTTTTCAAAAACAGATGACTCCATTTGATGTAGCTGATCAAGTGGATTTAATTTTGTCTGAAAAATCACGATACTTGTCAGGGCAGGTTTTTGTTCTTGGAGGATATTAATGATAGATATATATTGTCTTAAAAAGATATGAAATTTAATATTCAAAATGATAGATCACCTTTCGTAGACTCATTGTTTTACAGTCAGCTAAAAAAAATATATGGCACAAATGAACTCACAAAATATACAGATCAATTAGCTGATGATGGTTATTGCATTATTGATCTAGAAATTGATCAAAGATTAATATCTGAAGCAAACAAAGATATTGAAGAAGTTATACAGTCAAATAAATATAAGAAAAATTCAGATGCTTATCACTATAATGAGTCACCACGAATTGTTGAAGGGTGGAAATTTAGTGATGCGATTAAAGAGATAGCAGTTAATCCGAAGCTTACCACTTTTTTAGAATATAGTTGGCAGAGTAAACCTGTTCCTTTTTCAACAATTAATTTTGTTAAGGGAACAGAGCAACCATTGCATAGTGATGAATTCCATTTTGGTTCAATTCCTCATGGATACTTAGCAGGAGTTTGGATTGCTTTAGAAGACATTCATCCTGACAGTGGTCCGCTTTCAGTTGCCAAAGGGTCACATAGGTTACCATTATTTAGCTTTGAAAGATTGGGGCTTCCTATTCCAAAAAGTGAGAAAGAATTTAAGAAATTTTATACGATTTATGAGGACTGGGCATCTGAAATGATTAAGGCTAATAATCTCGAGATCGTGACTCCTAAGCTAAAAAAAGGAGAATGTCTTATCTGGTCTTCAAATATGCTTCACGGTGCTTTTAAAATAAAAGATAAAAACTTGTCAAGGAAAAGTCTTGTTGTTCATTATCACTTTGAAAAATGTGAAAAAATTTTTTATCCAAGTCATAGCAATATTGAAAATGGAAAGTTAATCGAGCGTAATATAAAAGACCTAGATATTCGAGATAAATAATATTTTAACTTACTAATTTTAAATAGATTCCAAAATGGGCATCCTTGATAAAATAGCAAAAAGAAGAAATAATGATGAGCCAGTTTTAATTGAGGGGGGTAAAGCAATTTATGTACCTGATATCCAATCATCTAAACAAAAATATATTGAAGATACTATTAAAGCAGGGGATGTTGTAATTTTAATTGGAGATTATGACTTATTATCTATTACATCACTCCTACATCTTATTGATTTAAAGGCGATAATCGTCCCACTTTATAAAAATAATATAACTGATATCGAATATAATATTAAAGTAACATCGGCTGATTACATTATCCAAAATAATCAAATCACAAATCTCAAAAATGATTCCTCTAAACATGATTTAATAAAAGAACTAACCGCAAAAAAAAATCCAGGCATAATTTTTTTTTCTACAGGAACCACTGGAAAACCAAAGGCTATACTCCATGATGTTACACTTTTATTTAAGCGGTTTGAAACACCTAGGCCAGCTCTTAAATCTATAAATTTTCTTATGTTCGATCATATGGGAGGGTTAAATACGCTCTTTCACACAATATTTAACGGTGGCACAATAATAAATCCATTAAACAGAAATCCTGAATATATTTTAAAATTAGTAAGTAAGTATAAAATAGAATTACTTCCTACTACACCTACTTTTCTGAGAATGTTGTTATTAAGTGGACTACTTCCAGATTCAGTCCCTAGTTGTCTTAAAATTATTTCATATGGTTCAGAGCAAATGGATGAGGTAACTCTTAAAACATTCTGTAATATTCTTCCAAATATTGATTTTAGGCAGACTTATGGGCTGTCAGAGTTTTGTGTTTTAAGAGCTAAAAGTAAATCAAAGGAAAGCTTATTCTTTAAAGTAGGGGGTGAGGGCATGGATGTAAAAATTGAAGACAGTTTTTTGAAATTAAGAAGTAAGTATCGTATGGTTGGTTATTTAAATGCAAAAGATCCTTTTGATAAAAACGGATGGTACAATACAAAAGATATTGTCCAAGAGGATGGGGAATATATAAAGATTGTTGGAAGAGAGACCGAAATTGTTAATGTAGGTGGATTAAAATTTATGCTATCTGAAATAAATAATGTTGCTTTAGAATTTCCAGGCGTTTCTGATGTTAGAAGTTTTGCCAAGTCAAATCCTATAACTGGACAACATGTTGAGATACTTGTCGAAATTAAAGACAAAAATTTATTTAACACTAAGAAATTAAAAAACTATTTTGAATTGAAACTGCCTAATCATATGAGACCACAAAAAATAAAAATTGGTAAAATAAATATTAACCATAGATTTAAAAAAATAAACTAAATGATAGTCAAGGGAGAATATGATAAAAAGTTTTCAAGCGTCATAAACTTATTTGAAAATCAAGTATCAGGAAATAAATCCGGTGCCGCCTTTGCTGTATATAAAAATGGTGAGGCAATTATTGATGTATTTGGTGGTTTTCAAAATTTTTCCACCAAAACTTTATGGAGCAAAGATACTGTTGTGAATGTTCACTCAACTGGAAAAGGTATTGCTATATTTTGTTTAGCTATTTTAATTGAAAATAAACAACTAAATTTAAATGCATACATATCTGAATACTGGCCAGAATTTAAACATAACATCAAAGTTAAAACATTATTATCTCATCAAGCTGGGTTATACGGCTGGAGAAAAAAGATGAAAGCAGAAGACTTATTAGATAGTGATCTTTGTTCAAATTTGATTGCTAAACAAAAACCATTTAATAAGCCAAATGATGAAACGTGCTATCATGCGATGACAATAGGGTATGCTATTAATAAAATTTTTAAAAATATAAACGGATGTACAATTGGAGAATTCATCAACCAATTTTTCTATGAACAGAGAAATATAAATTGTTTTATAGGAGTACCAGACAAAATATTAAAAAAAATTTCAAGGACTTCATCTATTAGAAGTAAGGGCCTACCTATCGCTAAGGATATATATACTTCAAGGGCATTTTTAAATCCAAAAATAAATATCAAGACAACAAATACTAATAGTTGGGCTCAAGCTGAAATTCCTGCCCTTAATTGCCATAGTAATGCCAGTTCATTGGCAAGAATATATGACATGTTCATTAATGGCGATTACACCAAAAAAATAATTTCAAAAAATACATTAAAAAAAATACTTAATGTTGAGAGCAAAAAAATGGACTTTGTTCTTCGAGTGCCTATAAAATGGAGTTCAGCAGGGTTTATATTGGATGGCGGAAAATTGTTTGGAAAAAGCAAGAATGCATTTGGTCATACTGGATCAGGAGGCTCAGTTGCTTTTGCTGATCCAGATGCGAATTTAAGCTTTTCTTACACACCTAGTTTATTGTCTGAAAATCTAATGTTTGACAATAGAGCAATGGAACTCATCGAAAAAACTTACAACTTAATTTAATTACCAAAGTTATTGTTTAGATAAAGGTGTACTTAATTCGATAAAGGTGAACTTTAAATAAGATTGCTATAAAATTACGTGAGTGACAAATTTCATGTTTAGTAGACCTGGCAATGTCCTACTCTCCCATGCCTTAAGACAAAGTACCATCGGCGCTGGAGCCCTTAACGTTCGAGTTCGAAATGGGA
>MDSV01151859.1_pt1 | contig 58010 bp, 37 predicted proteins | sample 810851 | NCBI WGS metagenome assembly MDSV01 (sample SAMN05326640, study PRJNA326480) | marine metagenome | isolation source: seawater | place: Atlantic Ocean: North East | collected 2012
ACCAACAAGTACTTTAGTACCGTCAGCCGCATAACTGTCAACAAAAACTTTGATAGATCCGTTAAGGACACCAGCAAGTTTAGTGTTTGTAGGTGCTTCGAAAGAACCTTCAGTTGTTCTAGCAAAAGTTGAAGTAGATGCTGATTGTAATATTGTAAGTGCTTCAGGTGAAACAACAATATAGTTACCAGCGCCACGTCTTGTTCTTGCCGCGATTCTGTTTGCCGCTCTGTTAATCTCAATAGCCAATACCGCATGTCTGTCACCAACGTAAGTTTGTGTACCAGATACTGCGTTAAAGTCTAAAGTAGTTCCAGATCCTGCTAGAGATCTTAGTGAACCGATAATTTCTTGGTCGATTTCAACTACGATTTCTTGTGCAAGTGCCTGCATAATTTCTGCTTCCACATCAAGACCGTGCATTGATTCGGCATCTTGAGCTGACTCAAAAGTCCATCTAGCACTTAAACGTCTTGTTTTTGCTTCAACAGTTTGCTTTAAGATTTGGATTGATAATTTCTTACCAGCAGTTCCTTCCGAAGCCGCTGTTGCATCAGGTGAACCTGAATATGCATTCGCAATCTTAAATGGTGAAAGTGCTTCATCACCTGGATTAACTCCAGTTGCACTCTCGGCATACCTTGTTCTCAAAGTATGGATTTGTCCTACTGGACCAGTCATAGGTTGAACACCTACTAATTCGTTAGCAATGACTGAAGGCATAACCCTTCTAATCAGAGGTAACATTACTTTGTTTAATGTAGCAACATTGCCAGCCTGAGTAGCACCACTAGATGCTGATTCTTGAAGATGTTTTTTAGTATTTTCAAGAACAACGTCTAATGAACTTTTTCTAGAACCGTTAAGTCCTTCTAAAAGTGCGTCCTTGGTTGCTGACCAATTGCTTTCAAATAATTCTGCCATTTCTTATCTCCTAATTTGAAAGTCCGGCTAATTTACGGATAGCATCAATTTCGACGATATCCTGTCCATCTTCAGTTGAAGGCTGAACATCTTTGTCACCAGTGTGTTCTGATGTCACTGATTCCGTTAATGGTTTACGAGCTTCTTTCGGTGCTTCGCCGTCTAAAACACTTGGTAAGTATTTGTTAAATTGCTTCTCAAGGTTTTCTGTTTTAACACTTTCTAAAAGGTCAACCATAATTTCTTTTTTTGCTTTTGCTAAAGGTTTTAGCAAAGTGTCAAGTTGTTCTTTACGAGCATACTTGTCTTCTGCTATTCTCAATTTGCTTTCAGTAATTTTAGTTGCTTCTGCTTTCGCTTCTACTTCTGTTTTACTTTCAGCAAGTTCTTTTTTAACATCGGCTAATGTTTTTTCTAAATCTTTCACATCTGAACTTTCATTCAAGTAACTTGAACGGTATTCATTTGCAAAGGATTCAAAGATTCTTCGACCAAAGTCATTCTCTCTGGCGGCTGTGATGTCATCTCTAAACTGTTGTACGTTGTCAGACACAACTTTATTAACAACAGCCTCGACTTTGTCAGCGGCACGTTTAATGAAGTCTGATTTGGATTCAGCAAGTTGTTTCTTACCTTCTCTAACCATTTTCACTTTTTGTTCAACTAATGCTTGTTTGTCCTCGTGGAATTCTTTAATCTCTCCCGCAAGTGACTCAACTACAAAGTTATCAAGTTTTTCAACATGTGCTTGAACACTTTCGCGTTCTAGTCTTAACTCTTTAACTTCTTTAGCAAGTTGTTCTGCAATAAAACCTTCCAGTTTCTTTGCATGTTCGCTAACAGCCTTTTTATAAGCAACTCTCTCTTCAGCAACTTTAACTTTATCTTCAGCAAGTTCTTGCATTTCTGCTTCGATTCTTTCTTTAATAAAGCCGTCAACTGCTTCTACAATTAATCCTTTGTCATGCTCATATCTTTGAGCAAACTCTTCTCTTAATTCTGCAGTGAGTTCCTCTCTGGCTTCGGCAAGACGACTTTCCCAGGCCTCAACGATTTGACTTTGATTTTCTTCGGTCAATTCGGTAGACTTGATAAGGTCTTCAAATTTTTCTGCCATAGTAGTCTCCTACCTCAATTTTAATTCATTGATAAAATCAATGATACTTTTATTCAGATGCATTTTTGCACCTGATTGTTTATCGTGTGTATAGTCTTTAGCGATATCATATATCATGCTACCGCCTCTCATGTTAAACAAAGACTCATATATGGTCTTTGGATAGGCGTCTGGGGCACTTGGTTGTGCAACAATATCTACAGTAACGATATCAAAATCAGACACACGACCTGATTCGTTTACATTACCACTTCCTCTACTGCTAACACCTAATTTTGCACCTGCTTTTAATAAAGCCCTTGCAATATTCCCCATTGGTGTATCAATTACTTTTAATTTTCCTAGTCCGTTTGCGTCATTACATTGCATTTCTGTAATGATATGACTCACACGGTCTAGATTAATTTGTAATTCTTCTGGATGATCTAACTCACCCATAACTGTTTCACCTTTATTTAGACGTTCAGTTACATTTTCAACAGCACGTTGAATTTCATCCTTTGGATAAACTCGTCCATTCTGGTTCTTTACATCACCTTGAATAAACAATCCTTGCATGTATAAATCTTTCCCATTAGCATCTTCCATTATCTGGATTCCACTTTGTTCTGGACTCATATATTCATATAACTTACGCACCGATTACTCCTGTAAAATACTCTAAATTAAACCTTTTTAGGCTCAACGTTAAGATTACTTGATGCACCACTGTCTTTTGGTGAGTTATTACCACTGTCGCCGTCTCCGCCGTCGTTAGTTTTAACTGGTTCACCTTGTCCATGTGGGCTAATAACTTTAGTTACGCCTTTTTTGGCTGTGCCTGAATCGTTGTTATCAGCGTCGCCACCCTTAGGTTCTGCAACTTTGTCTGATAATTTAGTTGCTTCTTCAACAACTTCATCATCTTCATCAACTTCTTCATCAAGGTCATATTCGACTGATTCTTCTTCCATTTCAGGTTCCATATCCATGTCATCCATTTCTGGTTCCATGTCCATTTCTGCATCCATTTCTGCTTCTTCGCCGTCATCACCTTCTTCGTCACCTTCTTTATCAAGAAGTTTTTCGAATTCAGCTCTTAGGTCTTCAAGTTCAGATTCAAGTTCATCAACTTTATCTTCAATCTCTCCGTCTTCCATTTCCTCGCCAATCTCGTCAGATTCGATATCTGCATCTGCTTCTTCAACATCTGCAACAAAATCTGCTTCTGGATCTGCTTGGTTAATTTCTTCTTCTACAGCCTCTTCTTCAGTTTCTGCAGTTTCTTCAACTGCTTCATCTTCAGATTCCTCTGCTTCGGCTACTTCTTCTTCGCTGTCTACTGCTTCTGCAACAGTTTCATCTGTTGAGACTTCAGCATCATCTAAGATACGTTCGTATTCCTTACGAGCAGTTTCAACAACGTATTCGTGAAGCAACTCTTCGGCACGTTCGTTATCTTCAGCAAGTAGAAATTCTAGTACTTGTTCTAGTTTACTTTTGCTTTCTGACATTATGTGCTCCTATAAATTATAAATCTATATTAATTAAACTACACACCGCGATTGTGGATTGTAGTTATGTCGTATTTGTACTTATTAATAACTGTGTTTTATAGGTCAAATGGGCCTATTTTGATGTCGTTTCTGTCAAAATAGTGTGAAATGAGTGTTTTTGGTATCTATGTGTACCATTACTAGATAATATTTATCTAAGGTGTTAAAAAGTTAAACAATAGTTTAAAGTGCTGGTGCGTCATCGCCACCTGATTTTGCATACATAAGACTTGCTAACTTTTTACGTTCTAAATTTTCAGATTTTTTTAATTCTCTGTATTTTCTTAATTTACCGAGAGCCTCTAATGTAAGTTTAGTCTTACGAGTATCATCGATATTGCGAGTCGCTTGTCTATCTTTTTCAGGATTATAAAATTCTACTAATCTCATTATATCTGCTCTCCTGTATCAGTGCCTGGTCCAATTGGTGTAACATCTGGTGCTGTAACATCATCTGGTCCACCATCTTCTAATGGTATATCATCTACTGGTGCATCTAAATCAAAGTCTGCACTAGGTCCTGGTCTGATTCCTACGTTTCTTAATCCAATGTCTCCTACATTTCCGGAAACTTGTGATTCGTTATATTTATTTTCTTCTTTCCAATATTCTTCATTCTCTTTCATTTCTTCTTGAGTAAGTCCTAAATACTTTTGCATCTTAAATTGTTGCGACAAGTAAGGTACTGCTTCTAATGAAGTAAACAATGTTGCTCTTTGTGTGTCTAAGTCTAACTCTCTGTAACTGCTAAAGTTTTGTGGTGGAGCAAATTCTATTTTAAATGTGCTGTTGTCCATCTCAACACCTTTATATGCTAAGAACATTTTAAACTCTCTGTCTAAGTTTCTAATAACTTGTTTTTGCAATCTTTCACAATATTTTGCAAATTGGAATTCTTGTATAAAGGCAACTCCCACTTTACCATCATTGTATTGTGCAGTACCATCATCTGGTCCTGTTGGCAAATAAGAACTAGGAACTCTCAAACCTCTTAACAGTTTGTTGTTAAAATATTTAAGGTCATCTATTTGTCCTAAATTTTCACCACCTGGTAATGTGTCAACTTTACTACCTCTACCATCAGCCGTTTGTGCAAAGAAGTAATCTTCTAACATACTCATTGGATTGTATGCCGCATCGGCTACGTTACCGCCATCTTTGTTTTTGTTTGGTACACGTTTTTGTTGCACTTCATATTTTACTCTTTCCAAATATTGTTGTGCTTTGTGTGGAGGCATGTTGCCTACGTCAATAAAGAACACACGTCTTTCAGGTGCTCTATGTACTCTATAAATGATTATAGAGTCTTCTAATAATTCTTTTTGTTTGAAAACTTTGAATACAGGTTCTAATATGCTAATACCAAAGGGCCAGTTATGATCCATGCCTTCAGTTAAACTTAAATGTACAACGTGTTGTGCATCTACAGGAGTACCATAATTAGTTCCTTGGTCTCCCAAATTTTGCGTACTATAGTTACTAACACTTGTTCCAACATTTCTACCTGTCATCATACCTGCACCAGCACCATAGGGTCTACTATGTAATGCTGAGGCACTAGTTGCCGCAAGTTGTTCAAAGTTTGCTTCTAAGTTTTTAATAAAGTAAGTTTCAATTTTCTTACCTTCACTTTCATTTACAACAACTTTTTCTACATTTGCAGGATCTGTCCAATACAACTTATATGTTTCTGGGTCTCTAACAAAAAACTGGTCGCCATACTTTAATGTACTTCTAATCATTTTAAACACACGTCTGTTTAAATCATTTAAGTTACACCATTGCTCTAGTGTCTTGTTAAGAATTTTCATTTCAGTTGCACTAGGGTCTTCGTTAAATGTAAATCTAAACGGTTGTTCAGATGAATCATCTTCCTGTGAACAAAATTCTGCTAAAATATCTAATGCGGCATTTATTTCCAAATCATTATCCATTTGGTCATATTGTATGTAACGCATTAACCTGTTTGGTGAACCAGCATAAACCTCTGGTAGCCAACTACTAAATCTAGCATTTGCAAAATTACCCGTGGACTGGTCTCCAGTAACATTAGTAGGAAGTCCTGCGTTAGTGCTATTATTAAAGTATTTTCTCCAAGTCGCCATAATATCTCTCTTTATATGCGTATATTTATCACTTTTCGGATATTACGTCAAGAAATTATTGGACGATTAAAAATCTATGTCTTCAGTTGCTGAGATTTGCTTCTTGGAAAGTTTGTTATTTTCTGCTTGGAGTCTTACTAATTCTGATAATAATGCCGCAGTATCATTTTCTGGAGTGTCTGGTTTTTTGGCACCAGGATCAGTAGGCGTAGAATAATCGCCTGTTAAATCACTAATCTCATCATCAGTCATACCATAACCTGCCGCTGTAACAGGAACAGTTGATTGGTCAATTTGCGTTGGAGCAGTAGGCATAGTTGCATTTGCACCTGCACTAGGTTGTATTTGTGTTTGACCACTACCACCAAAAAAGTCTTTTACTTGACTTGCAACATCTTTAATTTTGTCAAAGAATGTTGTTTCTGCTGGAACACCTTTTTCTAATCTTGCCAATGCGGCAGTTAGTGTGTCTATGCTTGAAGCAAATCTTATAACATTGTCTGCTGTACCGTCTAAGCCGTCAAACATATCTATGACACTCTTAGATTCTGCTAGTCCTTTAAATGATTCTCCTAATATGAATATGCCTGCCATATCCACACCTTGTAATCCTTTAGCAAAATCTATAACTTTTTCCATTGGAGATTTAGAACCAAACAGTTTTCCAATTCCGTCCATTAAGCCTGAAAGTAAAGAACCACCGGACATTACTGCCAAGCCGGCGCCAATTGCCGCCAATCCTGCACCAACCATAATTAAGTTTTTGCCATCTACCATACTCATCATAACAATGTTTGGTACAAACATGTCAAATGCTTTTGCGGCAATCATAGCCGCTACTGCAAATGGAATAAGTGCGGCACCCAATACACCAATTGCTAATGCACCTGCCATCACAAATCCCACAATAGGCGGCATACCTATAAGTCCAGCCGCTAATGCTAAGGCACCTATTGCCGTTGCTAACACACCTATTGTTTTAAATCCTACATCTTTCATCAAGTTAAGTCCAAATGCCAGTGGGACTACTGCGGCACCTAATGCCAATACTCCAACTGCACCTTTAACCATACTGCTTGTTGATTTTTCTAATAGTTTGGATAATCCAATTAGACCACCCATTGCAAGTAAGCCTTTTCCTAATGAGGAGAAATTAACTTCATTAAATGTTTTTAGTCCTACAGCCAATAATGCAACTGCACCACCCATTAGTACCATACTTGCGGCACCTTTAACTACTTTGTTGTCTCCAAATTTCTTAACTGCATTTGCTATGCTTTGTAAGAAGCCACCGCTCTTACCACCTTTGGTCATAGCACTTGTCATACCGTCTGCTTTACTACTTGCACCTTGTAACATCTTAGCCGCAGTAGAACCTTTACTACCTACGCCTCCAGCGGCACTGGCAACTGTACTGCCTCCGCCACCCATTATGCCACTTACTAATTTAGATCCGCCTTTTTTAACTAAGCCTCCTAGGAAACTTAACGCCTGTTTACTAGCACTATATAAGAATATAGCACCAATTAAATATTTTACTCCAGATAATAAGCCGTCTATTAAAGCACCTTTGATTTTACCTACTACATCATTAAACATAGCACCAAAATCAAATCCTGCATCTGTTTGGAACTTGCCAAGATAATCTCTTAACTTTTCAAACATTTTTACTACTACTTCAATTCCACTCTTAAGTGCTGGTAAAACTTTTTTGGCTAAGTCTTTACCCATGTCAGCCATACCTTGTGCGGCTCCACTGGCGTCATCTACACCAAAACCAAATATATCCATTATCTCTTTTAAGCCATCTTCTAATGCTTTTGTAATTTCTGGATCTGCAAATATACTATAGAACGCACTACTAAATCCTGATGTTGCCTGTGCTACAACTTTGTTAAATGCGTTAGTACCTTTTTGTACAGTATCCATATTGAATCCTGTACCAAGCATTTTGTTGACTTCTTCCATTTTGGATTCACTTTGTTCAAATTGTGTAATTGCTTGTGCCATTTGTTTTGCACTTTCATCACCAATTCTCGCCAACATGAAGATCCTGTCTTTTTCTGAATCGCTTACATTTCCTAAATCATTAACAAGTCCTTGCACCATTTCGTCTGCTTGGCTTTGTGTTAATGTACCATCTTCTACGGCTTTTCTAAATTCGTTCATTGGGCCTGCTAATCTTGGTAATGCTTGTACCATGCCAACAGCCGCATCACTTAATCCAATAGCACCCATTGTTGCTTGTTCTGTGAATGCTTCTGCTAATGCTTGTCCACCGGAACCACCCAGTGCCGCAAGTCCACTAGCAAATACTTCTACACCAGCAACTAAATCACTTCTTACTGAATCTCCAAATCTTAGGAAACTTGCAGTAAGCATTCCATTGTTTGAAATTAACTGATCCACAAATGCTTGTATTTCTTCTGTACTTTCACCAAGTGCAGTAGCATAAGCCATTTGGAATCTTGTTGTTGTTTGAACTTGTTTGTTTAATTTTGTTTGGTCAATATTACCAACATTTAATATTCTTTGACGTCTTTGTAATGCTTCACCAAATTGCCCCATGCTGTCTTCAAAACTTAAACCAAGTTCTTCTGAAGTATCAGCGGCAAATTTCATTGTGTTTTCAAATCGTTTAAGACCTGCTGTAGCAACTACTCTTGAATTTGCGGCAATCATTTGTGCGGCTCCTTCAAAGCCTACACCTAATGCACCCAATCTTGCAATACCTTGTGTAGCACTTGTATCCAAGCCACCTAGTGTACTGTTAAAACCTACACCAGTTTTAGAAAGCATATTAAGTTGGTCGCCAACTCCCAATGCCTTAGATGCCAAGAATGTAAGACCACCAGCAACTATTCCAGTTAATGCGACACCTACACCTAATGCAACATCACCAAGTTTACCCACAAAGCCTAAAAGTTCTTCACCGTCTGCTTCTATGTTTTTACCAAACTTAACAATACCACTACCAACTTTGTCTATCATGCCCCCGCCTTTTTCAAGTGCGGTTTGTGTTTTAGATTGTGCTTCTGTTATAGTTTTTTGATTGTCTTTAAAACCTTTTTCAATTGCTTTATTTTGTTCTTCAGTAAGTTCCTTGTGTTCTTCTGCAGTTTTTTCTTCTTTCTTATTTGCCTTTGTTGTGGCTTTAAGCATATCTTCATTTGCAGTTCTAAGGTCTGCTAATGCTTTACCACTTACTCCATTAGACTTTGCTATATCCGTAAGGATATCTACCATTTGCTTAGATGTGGATTCACTTGCCCAGTCTGGGAAACTGTATGCTTGTCCTTCAATGTTAAATGAAACTGCCATACCAATATTTATCATTATCTATAAAAACTAGTTTTAATGAAGTTTTACAGGATTTATTATAACTAGTTTTAATTATGATAAATAAATACAGTTTTAATTCATACAATTAAACAGGAGATTAAATGGCAGAGAATATACAAAGTCAAAATCCGTTAAGTGCTTATTTTAGAGCACCTAAACTTTACACGACTATTCCAAGTGGTGGAAGATTTTATGACGCAGAAATAATGACTGTTCCAGACAATGGAGAATTGGCTATTTTTCCAATGACTACAAAAGATGAACTTATGCTTAAAAACCCAGATGCATTGTTAAATGGTGAAGCAGTAGCAAGTTTAATCAGGTCGTGTGTACCAGATGTTAAAGAACCTAAGAAAATGTTTAGTGCTGATGTTGACGCACTATTAATTGCTATTAGAGGTGCTAGTGGTGGAGACGATGTAGAAGTAGCGGCAACATGTCCATTATGTGAAACCGTTACAGATGTAACAATCAGTGTTGAAGCATCATTACAAGGAATGGAAGAACTTGAAGAAGAATATGAACTTACTCTAACAAACGGACTATTAGTTAAAGGTTTGCCTTTTACATACTTTAGTACAATTAGAGCAGGTGTTGCCAGTTTCCAAAGCACAAGAAGTATGCAAAGCATTTCAGAGATGGAAGACGACATGGAACGTCTAAGTGCATTCAATGATAGTTTTGTAAAACTTGCAGACTTGAACTTTGAACTTTTAGTAGACAGTATCAAAAGTATTGTTTATCAAAATGAAGAAGGCAAAGATGTCGTAATTCAAGATGGTCAAATCATAAGAGAATTTTTAGAAAATACAGATAATACAACAGGAAAAGAAATTGAAACTTTCGTTAATGGTATTAACGACAAAGGAGTAAAAAACGAAGTGTTTGTAGAGTGTAGCAATGAAGATTGTAAAAATCATACAGAAGGATTTTTAGCACCTATTAACTTCGATCCTGTAAATTTTTTCACGGGTTCCTAGGGTCAGCCGATCCTGAGCAAATATCAGGATACTTAGGTAAACTCGACAAAGACCAAAAAACAATCCTAAAGCAGGTAGCAGAGTTGGCTATATTTAGTGAGGGAGCCGTGTCATATACAGAAGCATGGCAGTTATCTCCTATTGAACGTGAGACTCTAATTCAAACCGTAAACAAATATAACAAGTTAAAAAGCGGTGATAAATCAGAAAGTTTATAATCTAAAACTTATTCCAAATTGCAAATTATCGTCTATGGTATCTGCTTTTATATAAGCAGTAATGTTATTATAAACATGACTTAGACTTGCTCTTACCACAGTTTCATTATTACTAAACTCAGTTTTAAGACCATTAAAATGTATTGAACTATTGCCTAAACTATGAATTGTACTAACTCCTAGGGAAACATAAGTGGTACCTTTAGAGGTATTAAACTTACCTGTAAAGTCTGTATATGACTCTATATCGTTTAATGTAAACTTACTTACTTCTGCATTAAAGTTACTATTTCGCTCTTTAAAACTGTCTACAGTGGTACTATATAAAGCGAACCCTGTTTGTAAAAACCAGTTATCATGTATTGCAAATGACCTTTCAGCAAACAAATTAATTGTGTCTACATCTAGTTTAGCATTACCTGTGCCATAATATTTTCCTGGATTGTCAACATACATATCGCTTTTCATAAAACCTAAACCAATATGATAATTGTTAATTTGTGTGTCAACAAATACAACACCACCGCCTTCTGTTTTACCAAATAGTAATCCATAGTTTCCAAAGTTTTTATTATAACCCAGAACACTATCAAAATTATTGTCTGTATAAAAGACGTTGTCATCAAATAATGTTTGGTTCTTTAATGTGTTAAAAATACTTTTGTTTTCAAAAACTGTTTGTGCATACTGCATAGGCTTATGTGCTATTTCATCTGCCATTTGACCTAACACATCAACTGGGTCCATCATTAACCAAAAAGTATTATGACTAGAATGTGTTTCTTGTGTCACAGTTGAGCCTACAAAATCATACCAATCCTTGCCATCTATTTCTATAGGGAATAACCCAGTTAAATGTCCACTATCAAAACCTGGAAAATTATCATAAAGGTCAAATACACCATTGTTGTTTATTAGCACATAACTGTTTACACCTGATGAAACAATATCCAAGTCGCCGTCTTTATCAAAGTCAACTTTAGTAATAAACATTTGACCATTCCATGTACTTGCGTCTGCAGGATTACCGTCTGCATATTTTGTATTAGGGTTTGCAGTTGAAGTAATATCACTCCAAGTTTTATTACCATTGTTTTTAAAGATTTGTATCATGTTTCCAACATAATAATTCGAATCATTACTTGTTGGTGTAACACCCATTATAATATCTATATTGCCGTCACCATCAATATCAAAAGCATCCATATCTATGGCACCACCTATAGCACCATAATAGTTTGCTGGCAAAGGTACTACATCATTACGCCAATCATTACTACCATTGTTATAAAATACTGCACCAGCACTATTTGTAGGACTACTTGCTATATTGTTTTGTGCCTTACCGGCATATTGCCATCCAACTGCAACATCTCCAAATCCATCTCCGTCAAAGTCTGCAACTGTGGCTGTGGTTGCCCATGTAGAGTTTTCATTGTTATAAATTGGAAAGTTTCTATTTTCACTAAAATTACCAGTGCCATCATTAATTAACATAACCCATGGTTCAATGTTATTTGTAGTATGACCATTGCCCCAATCTGTACCTGAGTTTCTAGCAAATAGAGGAAAGAAAATATCTTGGTCACCGTCATTATCAGCATCACCGTTTGCAACATCATGTGCAAATGGACCCATATCTCCACCTACTGCATCATTAAAAAATACACTAGCAGGAAGTGTAGAACTTTTATCTTCTAACTTTCCGTTGTTGCTCAACAGTAATGTTTGACCACCGAAAAAGTCATCTATGCCATCACCATTTAAGTCAACTGTTAATGCATTAGTCACAGAAGTATTCCGACTACAATTTGTACCCATAATGCAAAATGAATCATCTTGTAATATAAAGTGTCCTGTGCCATCATTTAAGAAAGTAAAAATTTTACTGTCAGGATTAAAACTTCTAGTGTTCCAGTCGCCAATATAAGATATAACATACATATCCATATGTTCATCGCCATTTAAGTCTGCTTCTAAAACTCTAGTAAATTGATTGTAAGGGCCAGGGTCTGCAGTTTCTTGTCCATTAGCAAAACCAGGATGTGTGCCTTCAACTTGCACATTTAAAAAACCATAATCTTCAATATAGTATTTGTCAGTTGGTGTAGGCAATCCTGTTACAGTATAATCCAATATACTATATGTAACATTAATAGGGTCTGCAAATCCTGTTGCAGTTGGACTATATTCTACAGTAAATGTTTCAAAACTGTGACGTTTGTCATTAGACTGACTGCTTTGGGAAGGTGGTGTATATGATTGTTGTGTTGGTTGTAATAAGCCTGAACTACCACCGCCACTAGCACAAGACGTCAATGCGAAAATAACTAGACCTACAAAAAGTAGGTCCAGAAATTTATTAAAATATTTTTTAGCAGTACTCTTTAACATGTTTGCAATTTCCTCTATAAGTGAATCCAGGACAAGTGCAAGTGCGTTTGTCTGTATCTACATAATATATGTTACCTGTTGAACCTTTAACTTCGATTACATTTTCTTTTTTAGGTTCTGGGTATGATCCGATTTTTTTAAATTTACGTCTTGCTTTGCTGAATTGTGTACTAGGTACATTCAATTCTTGTACAGGTTCATCTGCATTAGGTTGAAACGCAACCAGTTTGCCTGCAGAATTTACATGATAAATTCCGTTGTTTACCTTATACTTTCCCCAGTCGGTAATTTCTTGGAGTATTTCAATTGCCATAGCCATAATCCTTAAAATTACCATCAGCCTCATTTTCTTCAAAGCCTCTGTGATATGCATCAATTTGTGCTTGTGTCATAGCATACTGTTCTATCTTAGGCTCATTGTATGTTCCGTTAGGATAGTAATGAGGATCTTTAGGTCTGCCGTAATAACTGTCTGCACTACCTCTATCGAAAGGTCCGCCATGCTTATAAAAGTTATCTTCTACAACTGCGTCAAACTCGCCAGTATAACCTCCGCACATGTTATGCTACCTCTGTTGATTGCTCAACATAGTTTTTGATTTTAGCAGTAACATCTTGGAAACCATAACTAGCAACAATATGGAATGTGCCGTTGTCAGTATCTTCTACTAAATCACCAACACTCAAACTACGCATGTCACGGTAAGTAACAACTTCACCATCTTTGCGAGTGATTGTTTTCATTTTGTAGTCACTTACGTGAGCATCAAAAACAATATCCTTGCCCTCGTCCTCATCAAAGTAACGACCATTTAGAACTGCGAAAACATCTTCCAAATCACGTACCTGCCAACTTTCACCGTCACCGTCAACAAGTCCTGCGTCCTTCTTTACAGAAGCAACATGAGTATAGTGTTGGAAGTCAGTGTCGTTCATCTTGTTTTCATCACGGATACTGTGATTAAGCCTCATATATGTTTCATATATGGGATATTTTTCTTCGCCGCCAGCATGTCCACGTTCATTACTGTTTACATAGTCAGTAACTTCGTCTGCTAACTTAATTTGGAAAACTTTAAACATATTACAACTCCTACCTTGTTTTGTTAATATACATACTATTATACGTCTTTTGGAGTCAAAGTCAAGTTTTTTACCAAGAAAAATGGTAATTATTTTATGTTTTAGATGCTTGTTCTATAAGGGTTTTATACAATAGTGTTATATTATAACACATTTATTAGGTACTTCGTACCTTTTTCAACTGCGGAATTCATTCATTTCATTCATTTCATTACTTGTTGAAAAGTTTTTTAAACTGCTATCATGTATGTTGAAGTCATAATTCTCCTTAAGCAAGGAGAACAATGATTTGCCATCATGTGATGCTTCATCATTTCCATCTCGGGTGCTATTAGGAGCCAGTGAGCTTTTTGCCCCTTTACACTACCGTCTCGAATCTCACGGGAGCCTAATATACCTGGAGGAATTCATTATATTAGACTTATAGGTTGCTTTTTCTCAGAGCCTAAATTCTTTTAATACCATAAAGTTGTTTGTATCTTGCCTATCACAATCCAGTTCTGGCGCCGTCAAGGAACCTCAAGGATACCGATTTCATCTGCCTCGGTTGGGCGGTGTGATGCCTTATGTTTGCCTATGTTAGTTTGACTTGGTGTCTGTTGTGTTACTCAATAGATAGTTATCTACCCTTCATGGATTCACGTAAAATTTCTGATCCACCTATACGACAATTGATGATACCATTGTAGTAATCATCTTTCAAAAGAACTTCTCTATCAAATTGTTCCTTTGCTTCTAAGTAACTCATTACACCTCTAGATTCACAGTAGTGAATGATTTCTCTGGTGAATTTGTCTTCACCGAGTTTTTCGACATCCTCTTGGAGTAGGTCAGAACTTCCCCAATAGGTTCTCCAGTCGCTTTCTTTTTTGCCACGTCTTTTATTTTTTCTTCCTTTAAGTGGCGGCTTTGTTGTTTTGAATTTTGCAAGTTTTTTCCCAATGTACTTTTTACCATTGGTGGTATTCGTGATAAGGTAAACAAACCCTTCATACTGATCCGGGATAGCATCTATCTTTTCTCCTTCATATGTCCAATCTGCACTCATTTACATGTCCAACTGTGAACGTATTTATATTTGTCTAACGGAGATATGTCCACATTTTTATCCACTAACTCTCCTAAAGGTAAACTGCCTATTGCTAATTTTTTATCGCCCCACTTGTAAGGCATTTTATTTTCTATCTTTCTATAAAAGTTTAATAAGTCTAACATAAACACATCAACATCTATTCTCTGTTGATATCTACCTTCTCCTAAATAGCAGACTAGATAGTTTGCTAATAAGTTTGTTGGCACTATTTGTTCTTCAGGTATGTCAATATCATTATCTAAAAACAATTCAGTAAGATGTTTGCCAACATGTGGGTAGCCCATATATAATACACCATAGTTTTTTTGTATTGTAAAACGTTCGTAGGCTTCGTCTAACAAAGGTTCTCCTTCGTCCATGCATGTTATATTAATTCTTTTTTCACCTGCCGCTTTGATTAAATCTTCTTTATGGTGTATATGGATATTAAGGTCTGAAAGAAGTCGTTTAGTTGAACCTGTGTACGCACTTTCGTAACGTGCAAAGTCCTCATGCAATTTATTAAGGTCATTGCTATCGTTTATTACTTTAAGTTTTACAAGTTGTTCTACAACTGAATTTATTTTGTCGTCGACATCCTGTACAGTTTCCCCAAAGTTATAAAATTCAGTTCTACTTAATAAGTCGTTTTCTTGTTTTTGTAATCGTTCGAAAAATCTTTTGCTTACTGTATTGTTATACAATTTATATGATAGTGTAAACTCTTTGTTCTCGCCAAAGTGTAAATCTACAATCATGTTTTAACTTTAAATCTATACACATCTGAATCTGCGTCTACTATTTCGATATCATTTGAATACGATGTAAAGCCTCCTTCTTTAACAACATACAACACATTATTAACTCTGCCTTGTAGTTCTTCTTTGTGTGAAATAAGGAAAACATTTTTATTTGATTCTCGACCCATTTTCTTGAGAACTGCGAGGGCATTTTCAACACCAGTTGTGTCCATGCCACTGTCTACAAGTTCATCTATGCACATTAGATTCATTGGCTGATTAAGACTTTCAAATATATCTCTAAAAGCCCAACTCATACCAAGTATCAATCTGTTTCTTTCACCTCTACTTAAATTATCAAAATCTAAATCTCTGCCATACTCTGTAATTTCGACACTAAGGTCACTACTAAATTTAACGTCATGTGGCAAGCCTAACTTGTCTAGGTAATGGCTTAATCTATAATTTAAGTATTGTAAATTTTGGTCAATAATTTTCTTTCTAATAAAACTGTCTTTGCTAGTTAATAGTTTGTACAAAAACTCTTGATGTTCTTTCAAGTAGGTCAAATCATTTATTGAATCATAATTGATTTCTTCCATACCTGTATCTTTAAGTTGTTCAACTTGTTCTGTGTATGGATTTTCTTCTTTAACTTTTTCCTCTATTTGTTCTTTTAGTGTTGTTACGTTATGCATGTGTTGTAATGCATCTTCCATACTGCTATAAAATGTAATAGGAGTTTCAGGTAATTCTCCAAACTCTTCTATTTGTTCTTGTAAATCATCTATCTTAAATGTAATCTCATCTAAGTATGTTTGTTCTTTTGCTAAATCTTCTTTAAGTTCTTTTGTGTATTCCTCGTGTGTATCTAAATGTGCAGTATCTTGCCCACATGCTGGACATACACCTTCGTCTGCTTTTACAATATTTGTTTCTAATGTTTTTATTTGTTTTTCACTTCTGCCACTGCTTGTTTTTAACTGACTTAATTCACTTTCTAAACCTTGTATTTTTTGATACTGTTGATTAATGTCTGTCATTTTTCTATGGTTTTCAAGTTCCATAGTAATGTCAGTTTCTTCCAATGCATCTAAACTGGTTTGCAGTTCGTTTACTTTATCTTCTTTGTTTTTACTCCATGCTTTACCACGAAGTTCTATTTCAGCAATATTTTTTTCTACTCTATCATTTGCACTTTTTACTGCTTTTATTCTTATCTCTTCTTCTTTAATACTATCCCTGGTGTTTTTCAAAAGTTCTTTTAGTACATCCGCCTTTTGACTTATTTCTGTTATGCCCAACAACTGCTCAATCATATCTCGTTGGTCATTTGCTTTCATACCTAAGAAAGGTTCTGTATAAGTGTTTAATGCAATTAAATGCTTAAACATCAAATGCGGAAACCCAATAATCTTTTCAATTTCTTTTTGTGTTTCACGCATGTCGCCTTGTTGTTCATTATCGCCTGGCTCTACCCCATCGATATAAAACTTAAGAACGTTAGGTCGTCTCCCTCTTTCAATCCTGTATTCTGTACCATTGATTTCAAAATCAACAGTAGTCATCATGCCTTTGCCGTTTGTTTTGTTTATGAGATTATCTTTACGAATATTTGTAAGTGCTTCACCATACAATGCAAAACTTAGTGCATTAATAATAGTAGTTTTACCTGTACCATTTCTACTACCATCTCCACCTAAATCTAAATTATGTCCTAATACAAGTGTAAGCGAGTCTGTGTCAAAGCCAACAGCCTGAGTATTGTTACCAACACTCATAAAGTTTTTTGCAGTTACATTTTTTATCTTAAGCATTCTTAAAGTAATCCACTATTTGTTTTATAAACTTTGCAATCATTTTCTGTAAATGAAACATTATATAACAATGTCTCTATAAATTTCAATTAATTTTTCTTTTTCAACAGTTGGACTTTCTATTGTGTCTAACTGTGATATTACTATTTGGTCAACACTTTCAAATTCAATTTCAGTGCCTTCATAAATTTCTTCTTCTTCCTTAATTGGAATAAGTTGTAGTTCTCTAACTTGATATTGTTCTGCAAAAGTTTCTCTAATAAAGTTTGCTTCTTCATAACTAATGCCAACGTCTAGTTTTATTCTAGCATGAGTACATTCATCTAAATGTTTTCCTGGATCTTCTAATAACTCTCTCAAACCCATCATTATATATTTTGGACATTTATCCCAATTAACATACAACGGTTCTTCATCCCATGTTAAAAACATTGCTCCTCTTTCATTATCACCAACGTCTGCGTAATTGTGTGGGAAAGCATTGCCTATATAATGTATATTGCCTTTGTATTGTCTTTTGTGAAAATGTCCACTAAACACATATTCAGGATTTGATATATGTTGTGCTGTTATTCCGCCATGGTCTGGCATTTCTACCATTGCATTCATTTTAAAGTATGGCAATTCGAAATGTCCAAACATATATTTACAATCTAACTTGTTAAGTTTTTTATGTTCATCTCCTACAAGCCAAGGAATAATAGCAACACCATCTTTACAAAAGTGTTCATCTACCATAACAAAGTTTTCTAAATCTCTAGCAAACTCAATACTGTTAAGGTCACGTTTTTCTCTGTAATATAAATCATGATTGCCAGTTATAAAATAAACAGTTTCAAAAGATTCATTTATTAATTTTAAGTCTCGTATAGTGGCATTCATAGTTGCAATATTAATACTTGCTCTGTGATGATGCCAATCACCTAAAAAGAAACAGGTCTCACAATCCCTTGCTTTGGCTTCTGCTATAAACCAATTAACGTAATCGTGACAATCTTTTAAATGTTGTCTACTATTTTGTTTTAAGCCGTAATGTATATCGGTGAAACATGCGGCTCTCTCAAAGAGGTTTGCCATATATTATTCACTACTAGGCGTTGTATCAACTTCGTTTTCTGCATTAGCACGAAGTTCACGCATTTGATTCTCATGCTGAATTTGTCTTCCGTAACTTGGCAAGTGTCCTTGCTCAATTAAAATATCATCTCTGATTGTTTGGTTACGTTTTTCCAAATTCAATACCCTTGTAAAACTATTGTTTACGGTTGCAGTATAATAAGCAAACGGATTATCTGATTTTGCTTCATTAAACTGTAAGCCAATTTGTGCTAATTGCACTAATGCTTGTCCACGCATTTCATCAACATAAGTGTAACCTCTCCAGTTACCTCTTTGACTGTAACGTTCAACAAGTTTCATAAACATCTTTCCTAACTCATTTGAAATTCTTCCATGGTCAACTGAAAAATGTCCATTGTGTAGTCCACCTACCCAATGACTTCTAACAACTTCTCTAGGATTGATTCCATTGCTGTCTAAAATGTAATGCTTAAATGGTGGAAAGTTTACCTTTGCTTTTGTGTCAGCAATAGTTTTTGTTGTTTTCTTTCTACCTGGCTCATCTGGAATATGCTCATAAGTAGTAACCCTAAACACCAGTTCATCTACTGCCATTGTTTTAGGATCAACAGTGAACTCTTTCTGTTTAGGTTTCTTAGTCCAATCGCCTTTTGCAACTGCTTGTTGGTATGCTAAGGTGCTTAATTTAGCCGCCTTATTAATTTGTGCCTGTTTGATAGCAGATTTGTTAATCTTTTTTACAGATTCAACAATTAAATCTACTTCTGAATATTTGTCATCTTGCACATAACAGTATGACATTTTACTGTAATGTATTTGTTTTAGAATATCTTTGTTATTAAGATAATTCACCTTCTTAGGTTGTGTCATTTAATCTCCTCAAAACTATAGTTCGTTTATATTGTTGTATTATACACATATCCTGTATAAAGTCAACTTCAAAATAAAATTCTGGTAACCTTTAATAAAAAATTAAAGTACGTTTTTATTTATCCAGATAAATAGTCGTATAGATGGAGATTTGATAAAAAATGTCAGAAGAATTAAGCCAAGAACAAATAAACGAGCGAAGGAAAATTGCCGCACAAGAGCAAGGGTATATCAAACCTAAAACTCAAGGACTCATTGACGAGTATGGTGAAAGTGGTACTGCAACGAACAGTAATGTAAAAGGTGCTGGGCGAGCCAGTGGACAAGTCAAACAAATGGATTGGCGAGCAAGAATCAGACCCAAGAAAGGTGGCGAAGATACTGCTTATGGCATGAATCCTACAGACGGTGGCGATGCGGCAAATAGTATTCTTAAGCCTTTAAAAGAAAGAGGCGGCATAGTGTTTCCATATACACCAAACATTTTCTTACAAGCAAGTGTTGAATACAATGAAGCAACATTCCATGGAACAAATTATCCATTCTACACATATATTAATAGCAGACCGCCAGTGTTACCTGTACAAGGAGCCTGGACTGCAAACACAACAGAAGAGGCACAATACTTATTAGCAGTATTTCATTTCTTAAGAACAGTAACAAAAGGCTTTTATGGAGATAGTGCAGTACAAAACGAAAGATTTGGAACTCCACCTCCAGTATTGATATTTGAATATTTAGGAGAATATGGATTTAACAAAGTTCCTGTTATTATTAGAAGTTACAACATGCAATTACCAGATGGCGTAGATTACATACCTGTTGTTTATAATGGCAAAACTACATACATGCCAACTGAAACAGACATAATGATTGAAATGGCGCCTCAGTACACATACAAGAAACTCAGAAAAAGATTTGACCTGGGTGCTTTTTCAAGTGGCAAAGATTATACCAAAGGATTTATTTAATGGCAAGTTTTCACAGCAAAGACAGTTTTTTAAGACGTGCTCCGTTGAGAGGACTATATCTCGATATTAATAAGTTGCCAAACGTTCCTAAAAGCCGAGGTGACCAATTATACGAAATAGAACATCAATATGAAGGACGACCTGATTTACTTGCAGATAAATTATATGGTACAGTTAGGTTGTGGTGGATTTTTGCTATGAGAAATCCGGATCTTATTGTAGATCCAATAGAAGATTTCAAAGCAGGAGTATCAATATTTCTTCCTAGTGGTGAAACTATACAACGATTAATTGGTTAAAAATGGCAGACAGTAATAGCAAAGCAGACGAAAAAAGTCAATCAGCACCAAAACTAGAAGACAAATTTCTAAATACTGTTTTCGGTAATGTGTTGGATGAAGCCGTCAATACATCATATAATCTCAAATTATACATGATTAAAGACAGAACTTCCGGTGGCGGTGGTTATGTCAATGGCGCCAAAGCGGCTAAGCCAGAAGAAACCGTTGTTATTGCACAAACAGGTGTAACTGGTGTGCAGATGGATGGACTTACATTAGACTTTGTTAAAGACAAAGGAAATCATTTTGCCGTAGCGGCTAACTTTACATTAATACAACCTGGTGCCGCAGATTTGCTAGACCAAATACAAGCCGCTAAAGTACATTTAGGAATTGAAGCAGGAATGTATGCTGATGTTCCTTTATTTTTAGAAATAAACTTTAAAGGTTATGCATCTTCACTGGATGAAGAAGATGGTGCAGGTGAACCTATTCATGTTTGCGGACCATTCATATATAAACTTACATTAGCAAAAATTAGTATTGCAATAGATGATAAAGGCAGTGAGTATGAAGTAATGTGTACTGTTGGCACTAGTAATGCAACTGTTGACAATTACTTTAGAATACCAATGGACACGTCAGTAAGTGGTTCAACTATTACAGAATTAGTAGATGAATTACAAGCCAATATTAAAAGATTTAGAGAAGAAAATTTAACAGACAATGATGTGCAAGACGAAATAGAATTTGATATCGACCAATTAATACAAACATTGGGAGATGAAACAATAGTTTATGATATTGCTAGTCAAAAAGCCGCGGAACAAGTAAACAGATTAATGAATGCAGAATCACAAGGTATTACAACTAAAGAAGATTTTGAAAAAGCATTAGAGGACGACCCCGACAGTTTAGACGGTGGTGCTTCTGTGAATGCAGGTATATTCAGAAACAACAGAATTAATTTTAAAGAAGGAACAGACATAAACAAGTTCTTTACAACAATACTTGTAATGAATAAAAAGTTTTTAGAAAAAGTTAATAGAAAAATAAATTTAGACGATCCTGATATGTCTGAAGACAATTATGATTTGAAAAAAGCATACACAAAGTGGTACAAGATAGAAGCAGAGATGGAATACTTGGATTACGATACAAGCAGAAACAAGTATGCTCAGAAGGTAACATATCAACCTATGATGTATGATACTGCAAACGAATTAACAATGACCTCAAGTGTTGAAGCACAACCAGGAGGAGACAACGTTAAAAGTCGTGTAAAGGAAATAAATGAAAGTAAAAATTTACTAAAAGCATATCACTATCTATACACAGGATTAAATGACCAAATTTTAAATGCAGATATTAAATTCGATGCTGGTCAAATTTTGCTACTTGCTCCAGGCGGTGGTAAAATGGGAGACATGTCTACAAATCCAAACAGTACTGCTCCTACGGCAGAAGAAGCCGCAGATGATAAAGCAAAAAATGAAAAAGCAGAAAGAGAAGGAAAGCAATTAGATGTTTCTGGAGTTAAAGAAGCATTAAAGAAAGACCCTACTTTAAGACAGAGACTTAAAGATAAGGGAGTTGCTACTCAAGAAGATTTAGATAGAATGGATAATGACGACAAGTTGGCAGGAGACTTTGCCAAAACAGCAGTCTACCTAGCAAACAATGGTAAAGACCCTTTAGGGTTTAAAGACCAATTAGTTGGGAAAGATGCATCAAGTAATTCTCCAACTGAAAGTGATGACCAAAGAAGCGGTGGTGGGATAAAAACTTATAAACCAGAACCAAGTGGATTTTTATATGCATCGGATATTTTAGCAGATGCTGGTGGTATAGAAAATGTTATAGGTGAAAATCAATCATTAACAACATTGAGGCAAGCCGCAAATAAATCACCTTCAGCCGAAGATGAAGATACAAGTCCTATAACAAAAACAGAAAGCAGTAAAAGTATTGTAACAGATGGTTCAGCAACAAACGATGGTACATCAAGTGCTACCTTGTTTGGATATATGTTTAATAATGTACAAGATGCGGCTATATTAGTTAATATGGATATAGGACTTAAAGGCGATCCTTGGTATCTTGGAGAACCTACTACTTATGAAGAAGCAAGAGTAGGCAGGACATACACAGGTTCTTTGGAAAAAGCAAATAGGTCCAAACCTGAAGGGGTAAGTTACGATTTTGATGATAACTACTTTTTGTTCACAATGCAAACTCCTAGAGTGAGAGACCCTGATGTAGATGAGGAAGATAACAACACAGGATACATGGCTGAAGCAGGAACATCTTATTTTATAAGTGGAGTTTATATGATATCTAGAGTTAGTACTGTGTTTAATGGTGGTATGTTTACATGTGATGTTACAGGACATAAACAAACAGGATTAAGCCTAGCACACTTAATGGAAGATATATCAAAAGAAGGTGGACCAGCCGCACAAGAAAAAGCAGAGGCTGAAGCAGAAAGAAAAGCACAAGAAGAAGCAAAAATTAATGAACAGAATACACAGACTCCTACAGAGAGTGGTCAAGGTGTGAGAGATGATAGTAATATACCTGAAGGCACAACTGTTACAGAAACAACAACACCAGACGGTGTAAAAGTTAAAACTGTAACCAAAAAGACAACTACATACTTTGGGGCAGGACAACCTGGACAAGATAGAGCCACTAAGAAAAAACCAGTACCGTTTGGTTCAAACGTAGAGGATGACTTCTAATGGCATATAAACCAAACGATTTTAGAAGAAGTAAAAAGAACCCACGTGATAAAATGCGTGAAAGTGCTGAGTTGGACTTTGGCGTTTACATGGGAGAAGTTATTGTAAGACCCAAAGACTCAACCCACAGCGGACGTATAACAGTATATGTTCCTATGTTAAGTAAAGACAGAAACGACCCTGCAGGTTATTTTAATTGTTTTTGGAGCAGTCCTTTTGCAGGTACTACACCCTCAGCAAAAATAGGTGAGAACGTAGCAGACTATCAAGACACAATGAAAACTTATGGCATGTGGATGGTTCCACCTGACCCCGGTAACTTTGTGTTAATGACTTTTGCAGATGGTAAAAAGAAAATGCCAGTTATTATAGGATGTATGTTCCCGGATCAAATGCAATACATGGTTCCAGGAAATGCCGCTGGTAGTACTTACGGTACAAATTTGAATTTGCCTGTAGCAGAAAAAAATAAACTTGATGAAGATTTAGACCATGGTAATAAATCAAAAAGACCTTTAAACAATATAATAACAGAAACAATTTTAAACCAAGGACTTATTAAAGACCCAATTAGAGGTATAACAACGTCCAGTGCAAGAAGAGAAAGTCCTTCACAAGTATTTGGTATATTAACACCAGGCCCAGATAATAGAAACTTAGACACAGGCAAAGTAGATGGCGTAAACAGAAGAGGTGGTCATTCATTTGTGATGGATGACAATATGGATCAACGTCATATTAGATTGCGTACAGCATTAGGCAATCAAATATTAATGGATGACACAAATGGTTTAATATACATTATTAATAGAGATGGTACTGCTTGGGTTGAATTAGACGAAGCAGGTAGTATTAATGTATATGGAAATAAAAATTTAAACATCAGAGCAAAAGAAGATGTAAACATAAGAGCAGACAGAGCCTTAAATTTAGAAGGTGGTACAGAAGTTAATATTAGTGCAGGTGTGCTAGAAGCAGGAGAAGGCCCTGACGGAAGTTCGGGTCCATATGGTGATGTAAAAATACAATCAGGTAACAGCATAGAACATTATACAGTGAATAGATATAAAGTATTTGCTAGAGGAGATGGTTCCTCAATACACCATTCTACACCAGGACAAATTTTTAATTTTGCAGAACAATCAATTCATAATAATGCTGGAGAAGAAATACTTTTAACATCAGCATCTAATATGCACATAAAAAGTGGTGCAGAAATTACAAGTCAAGCAGGTGGTAGAAACAATGTACTAGGATCAACAGTTCATTTAAATGATGGTGGTTCGGCTTCTGATGCCACACAGGCAGAAACAGTAGAAAAAATATCGCCTATAGCACACATAGATGTGTCACAAGAAAAACCAGAATTTGAATACACAGAAAATGATGTGAGCAAAGATGCTAATCCATTGCCCACAGATGGTGACAGACCTGAACCTATAAACGGTAATATTAATTCTATATTAGCAACAGTTACAACTTTAGAACCTTGGGTAGGACACGGAAGTGGTCCTGCTGGAGATCCTGCTGATGTTAAAAAAGACGGACGAGCAACAGACAACAATCCAACTAATGCAACAAATCCAACAGACACAGCACCTGCTAATTACACAGATGCAAACGGACAAATGCAAGTTGGTACTGGTTACGATGGTGTGCCTGGCGATGACATAAAAGCACAAGGAATAAAAGTAGGTCCTAATAGTGTTCCTAACTATGAGCCATCAGACCAAATGTCAGCAATGACTAATCCTAGTCAGCAAGGCGAGAGTTTCTTTAAAACTGAAAGTGCAACAGTTGGTGCTGGCACAATAAGTTCAGCAGTTAGTAATACACCTATGCCAAAAGAATTAGACAACGGTGTTAAAATGGTAGGTATGGGACATAAGTTAAGTCCTGAAGAATCAGATGCTGGTGTTTCCATTTTTGGAGGCGGCAAAATTTTTAATCCTAAAGCAGGCGGCTCATTACCTGGAACTAATATTAGTATAACTGATGCAACTGCCATGGTAAAAGGTGGCATGTCACAAGACTTAACAAATGCAGGACTATCAAGAGTAATGGGTTCTAAAGGCTCCTATCAAACAGGTACTGGTACTATATTACACAATTTAGGCACTAACATGGTAACAGGTGTTGCAACTAATTTACTTAAAAACACATTAGGTAATACATCTAAATGGGTAGGATTAAGTTTAAGTGGAGCACAGGGTGGTATGAGCAAAAATCAATATTTGGCTACAGTTATGTTTGCGGAAAGCATGGGCGAAGCCAATTGGATGAGCAGTAGTGTAAAAAGTGCAATATTAAATGGTGACTATATCCGAGTTCCAATTGAAATGATGAACTACTCTAGTAACTCACGTGGCTACAAACAAAACTTAGCAAATAGACGTACTTATGAAAGTACCTTGTGGGGTATGCCTGATAGTTATACTCCAAATCATGTAGGTGGAAGAGGAGTTGGTTGGGGTCCTAAAGCGGCACAAATACAAATGGATAGTTATGAAAGAAGTAAAGGTTACGGAAGACCTACTAACAGATTTATGCCTTATAATGATACTGCAAAAATGCCAGTAAGTATAGCATCTCTAGATGCATCAGAAAATGTAAAATTTTATGATGGAGATAATCCGCCTAATCCAATGGCTAATTTAGGATTTGGTTCAAGTCCTTTATTCAAGCCATTCAGTCTATTTAACTGGTAGATTTTTTATTACGTTGTAAATCAGATATCTTTACCCAAGCACGATATTTCATATCTTGCTCATCTTTAATATTTTGTTCTAGTAATTTAATATGGTCTCTTAACGCATTACATTCATTATTTTTATCTATAAGCATACGCCTAAGTTGCTCTTCAGCAGTATCGTTAAGTGTGTTATATTCTGATTCGTTAGTTTTCGTTTTCATGAAAAACTCTTTCCTTTATAATATTGACTATTTCCATAGATAATAACACTTCATTATGGGATAAGTCAACCGTTATTTGTTTTGTATTTACAAATCCTTCAGGAACTTTTTTCTGTGTCTCTATTGTAAGCAGACCATCGTTAGGTGCTGAACCTAAACCTGCAAGTGCATTACCACTACCTGTTCCTGCTGTTACTATATTAGTTATCGGAATTTCGCTTTTACTCTTAGCAATGGATGTCAAAAACTCACTTCCTGGAGTCATAGTAGCAAAAAGTTTACTTGTTCTAAAAACCATTGCTAACCATTTTGCAGTTCTACTACCTCCCCAAGGTGAACTTAATGCAAACAAATGTTCAACATTAGTAAAAATGTCTAATAGCCTTGCAGAAAGAATACAGCCGTAACTATGTGAAATAATAGAAAATGGTTTATCATCTAAGTGTTGGTCAATTAAAAATTTGAATCGTTTAATTATGACTTCAGGGTCTTCCTGAACGTCATATTCTAGACTTAAAAGATTGTGCTCAGGTAAAAAGATTTCTAAAAAATTAAAACTTAATTTACTTTGTCCACTGCCATGGATGAAAACAACATTAGTTTGGTTCGCCATCCCGTATTAATTGCTCCATGAGATTAAATTCGTTTGGCACTTTGTTTTTTTGTCCTACCATATTAACCATCTCAAATAATACATATTTCTTTGTATGATAATCAAATATGCCTAGTGAATGAATTCTGTTGCCGTTTTTGTGCAACATTTTGCGAAACCTAGGTCCATACCCACTCGATTCCTCATAATTATTGTCGTAAATTTTTTTGTTGACTTTAAATGCTAAATCAACAACTTTGTCGAAACGTTCTAATACGTTTTTCATCTGCCATCCTTGTAAAGGTTCAAAAAATAACGATAATGATTATCGTCTCCATGTTTACTTATATTATGTTGATTATAATGTGCTTAAAAATGGTGTATTAAAACTAGTTTTAATGGTATCAGATAAATATTGGTATGGCAAACATTTACAAAGGCTTTAGTACAGTAAACAAGATTAGGGCACCTTATACACTAACGGATGCTGAACTTGTAAAAACTGATTTACTGAATGAACTGAATACTAGAAGAGGAGAACGTGTAATGCGTCCTAAATTTGGTACAAGGATTTTTGACATACTTATGAATCCATTGGATGAGTATGTTGTCAAAGAAGTTGAAGATGACGTAATCAGAATTGTTAACAAAGACCCAAGAGTTGAATTGCAAGAAGTCAAAACTGATGTTTTGGATCATACAATTAGATGTGCAGTACAACTTAGAATTTTGCCGAGACTAGGCGAAGATGAATTATATGTAGAATATGCTCGCCAAGACGTAGAGTTATAATATGGCAGTTAATAGTAGACAAAACAATTTATTTGCGGCAGAGGATTGGGACGTAGCCTATCAGGCATACACGCAAGTAGATTTACAAGCATACGACTTTGATACAATTCGAAGTGCTATGGTTGAATACATTAAAACAAATTTCCCTGAAAACTTCAACGACTATATTGAAAGTTCAGAGTTTATCGCTATCATAGAATTATTAGCATACCTTGGACAAAGTATAGCATTCAGAATGGATATTAATACTAGGGAAAACTTTTTAGAAACTGCTGAGAGAAGAGATTCAGTATTTAAACTTGCAAGAATGTTAGGATACAATCCTAAAAGAAATATTCCAGTAAGTGGATTAATGAAAGTTGTAAGCATATCTACAACTGAACCATTAGCAGATAGCCTAGGCAATCAAATTAATAATAGAACAGTTACATGGAATGACGCAAACAATCCAGACAGTTATGAACAATTCATAACAATTATGAATAGTGCCTTTGGTCAAGTAAACAGATTTAGTAAACCTGTAAAAACAGGAACATTAGGTGATATTGTTACAGACTTATACGAAATTAATACACCTTCAACTGCTCCTTTAGTATTTGGATTTGAATCAAATATTAATGGACAAAAAAGAAATTTTGAATTTGTAAACTCAGATTTTACAGATAACAAATTCTTTTATGAAAAACACCCTGACCCAATTAATAACTTTGGACTAATTTATAGAAACGATGGACTAGGTATGTCTAGTAAAAATAATGGTTTCTTTATGATGTTTAAACAAGGTACAATGGAACAAAGAGATTTTGATTTTAGCATACCTGTTGAAAATAGAACAGAAGAAGTTGGAGTAGCAGGTATTAACGAAACAGACGTTTGGTTACAACAACTTAACAGTTTAAAGTCAGTTGTAAACAAATGGGAAAGAATTCCAAATACAGTTGGGCAAACATTACAATATAATGTTAAAGCAAAAAATACTCCATTATTATATGCAGTATCTAATTTAGGTACTGGTGGTGTAAAATTAGAATTTGCAGATGGTAACTTTGCAAGTGTACCAGTTGGCGACTACAGAATGTATTACAGAAAGAGTGACAATGAAAGATTTACAATGTCACCAGATGACGTAGGAACAACAGCAGTTAGAATACCTTACTTAAATGCTAAAGGTGTACAATATGTGCTAACCCTTACTGCACAATTACAAAATCCAGTTAATAATAGTTTGCCTGAAGAAACAATAGCAGGTATTAAAGAAAGAGCACCTCAATCATACTATGCACAAGATAGAATGATAACAAATCAGGATTATCAAACATTGCCTTTAGCAAAGAATACTAATATTGCTAAATTAAAAGTTACTAATAGAACACATGCAGGTCATAGTAGATATATAGATATTACAGATCCTACTAGCACGTTCCAGACAACAGACGTAATTGCTGAAGATGGTGCATTATATTTAGACAACGTATTTACAAGCAGTAATTTTGTAATAGATGTAAACAATACTGCTACAGAACAAATTAATAGAACAGTTCAACTTATTTTAAAAAATTTAAAACTAAATGACTTTGCTTACAGCACGTTTAGAGATAGTTGGATTTTAAGACAGCCTAACAAATTTAATTTAGAAAACTATAACATAGTCTGGCACACATTGCCTAGAACTACGTCAAGTATTACAGGTTATATGACTGAAACATTTACAAACAATGGAACAGTTGCAGATATCAATATTGCAGATCCTAACTTGCAACTAATTCAACCTGGACATATGATTAAATTTGTAAACCCAGCAAGAAAATCAGAATATATTTGGGCAAAGATTAAAACCATAGTTGATAACGGAAGACGTGGTGGTAACCTTACAACAAATGTAGGGCCAATAACATTAAGTGAAGCAATACCTGAAAATTGGGAAGGTATAGAACTTATTACAACTTTAAGAAAGACATTTTACGATAGTGAAAGAACTGCTATTAAGAATGCATTAGAAACTAAAAAAACATTTGGGTTAGGTTATAATCCAAGTAGTAATTATTTCTACGTTATTCAAAATAGCAACTTAAATGCAGGAACAGATTTTGATATTGGTAATGCTGAAGATACATCAGGTAACGGAAGAGATAAAAGTTGGCTCTTAAAATTCTCATATGAAAGTATAGACACATTAAGTTACAGATACAATGTTACTACAAGAGGAACAGAATATGTATTTGAGAGTTTTGAAGACGTAAGATTTTATGATGTTTCTTCAAACAGAATTATAGACAGTGGTACAGGTTTAGCAAAATTTGATACTATTGAATTAACAACTTTAAATAACAAACCAATTTTAGAAGAAAATTTTGAGTGGATAGACTCGAGTGCCACCCCAGATGGCGTAGGTGATGCATGGTACTCTGTAGAGTTAGGTAGAACATTTAGTGATATACCTTTAAGAAACAGAGATGCAGGATACGATGACGTTGAAGTCAAACTACAATCCAATTTCGGATTGTTCAGAGAAGGTGATAGAACTGAAAATGCATTTGTAAATGACATAGTAATAGAACTAGGAACAACATTTGATACTAGTGATGTTTCAAATACCAATGTTGTTATAGCAAATAATTCAGGTGTAATCAGTCAGTTACCAGGAAACATCAATATTCCTTTTAGTAATACTACTTTTGGATATAATATTTTATCCTCAACAGGTAATGGTAATGTAGCATTTTCATACAATGCTGTATCTTATGACACAGCAAACGTAGGATATGGGCAACATGTTAGTTTAGCAAATGCAAACGTTACAACACAAACTGGTAATCTTATAATTGGAAATTACAATAACAAAAAGTTTTTTGGTAAGGATAGAACAGGATTAAGCAGTAAAGACAGACTTACTGTAACATATCTAAATGACAAAACAAGATTAGAAAAACCAATTAAGTGGAGTGCAGTTGGAAACTTTGTATCAAGTGATGGATATACAGATCCTAGAAAAGTTTTAGTTACTCCTCAAAACAGTACAGGCGATGATAGTCCTGATAATCCTATTCAGTTTAAAGATTTTGTAAACAAGAAAAATCTTGTTTTATACGAAGACTTTGAAAGTTTTGATGGATATACATATAGCAAACCTGTAAAAGCAGGTATATTAGATTTAAGAAGAGAAGACGGTGTAAACTTTAATGGAAGTTTATACAGTAAAATAGCAGGTAATTCTACAGGTGACGCAAGTTCAGATACAGGTACTGTATATGAAATGGCAGACTATGAATATTTCCTAGTTAAAAATGAAGCAATTATCAATGCTTTTGATAATACAAACGGAAAGTTACATAACAAAAAAGTCTATGCACAAGATACTAATAAAGTTTATTTAATGACTTATAGTAGTACAAACTTAAATGTAGTTAAGCACTACGAAAGTTCAAGACATAGAGCAAAAGAAGGAAGAAGTTTTACACAGAATACTCAAGCATCAGCACAAGACGGTGTTATCTTTAAATGGCAACACGTTGCTGATAACAGCATGAGAATTGATCCTAGTATTAGTAATGTGCATGAGTTCTTTATTTTAACAGATACATATTATGATAAAATTAAATCATACTTAAATGTACCTGGTACAACTTTCCCTATAGCACCTAGTAGTTCTGAATTAGAAGCAGAATTTGAAAACTTGCAAGAATATAAATCTGCAAGTGACCAACTCTTATTTAAGAGTGGTAAGTTTAAATTATTATTTGGTAATGACGCACAACAAAGTTTACAAGCAAGATTCAAAGTTGTAAGATTACCAGGTACAAGTATTAGTGATAACGAAATTAAAACCAAAGTAATTGCGGCTGTTAATAGATATTTTGATATTAGTAACTGGGACTTTGGAGATACTTTTTACTTTACAGAATTAAGCAGTTACATACACCAACAAGTAGGAAATACTATTGGTAGTATTGTTATTGTACCTAAAAACAGTCAAGGTGTATTTGGAGATTTATTCCAAGTTAAATGTGGTTCAGATGAATTATTTTTAAGCACAGCATCTGTTTTAGATGTAGATGTAGTTGATAAACTAACAGCAGATAATTTACGTCCAGCACCAGCAACACAAAGTAATTTCTCAACTTATGAGAATAGCACAGAAGAAATTGGCCCATATGCAATAGATGGATATTATCCTCTTTACAGTACGGCTGAAGCGGCTAACTTTGTAGGTGATGGCACAAATGAAGCAATCAAGTTTTTTGGCAAAACATTTTACATGCCTAAAGGTGTAACACAATATAAAGGAAACTATGTAACAAATCAAGCCACAACTACAACTTATACAGGAACAACTGCGACAAACGATAGTGTAGGTTCTTCTGCACAATCAACATCAGGTAGTAGTACTTCTAACAATGAAGGCGGCGGTGGCGGCGGTGGAAGTGGATACTAACCATTATGGCTGACAAGCAATATAAAAAACTACCTAGTAATCAGCAAACAACGGCTGTTAAAAACTTTTTCGAAAGTACAGTTGAACAGTTGTTCAGCAAAGCAAATGTTGAGCAAGTTTCAGGTTATGTGGGTAGAAGAGAATTCGAACAATTTGAACCTACCGATAGGTATGTTAGTCAACCAACGAGTGGAAGAAACTTTTATAGTTTTGAACCAGTTGTAAGTTCAGTAAACACTATAACAGGTAGAAGTGAAAACAATGTATTCTACGAAGACTTTACAAATATACTAAAAAGTTATGGTGCTGATACTAACAAACAAAATATTTTATTTGATACAAATTTTTATAGTTTTTTACCTCCAATTAATATTGACAAGTTTATTAACTATCAAGAATATTTTTGGAGTCCAACAGGACCTACACCTAAAACAATTAGTGGTACATTAACTAATCCTATAAACATAGAAAAAGATATTCTAGGAAAGAAAAGTTATACTGCACCCGACGGTACAGTACTTAAAAATGGTATGATTGTTTCCTTTACAGGAGACTACACAATACCTGTTTCTTATCAAGATGACCAACGTTGGATTGTAGAAGGTGTTGGCACAAGTATTATTCTTTTTAACAGAGAACAAAACTTTGCAACAACATTTGCTACAGAATTAAACATTCCTTACGATAATACATTAATTACTAGCACCGATACTTTAGTTAGTACTGCTGGTACTTCTATGTTAAGTGGTGGTCTAATAGGATTAGAAGATCCTGACGGCACAACAATCACAGATTCAAATAAGTTTACAGACTATGATGGATACGTTTTACATTATGGTGATAAGTATGCTCCAGGTGGTAGAACACCAGCAGTAGGTTATGTTAGCATGTCGCAAGTTGATCCTGATACAGGGCAACCATTATGGGAAGGCTATATCACTCCAATTGGTACATCACTACAATATGTAGTGGGTGGTGCAGGAGCATTTGATACTCAACCCTTTGACAGTGATAACACTCAAACAGTACCAGACTATATTGTTATGGAACGTGGTGCTAAAGATAATAATGTTTGGAGTAGAATTAATTTTTGGTATCATAGACAAAACTTTATTGATGCTGGTGACCAATTACCAGCAAAATCTAATCGTGCTGTTAGACCTATTTTAGAATTTGAAAGAGATATAGAATTATATAACTTTGGTGCTATAGGTGTTGACGCAGTTGACATATCATCTTACGATACTTTAAAAGCAGATGTAGACGGTAGACCAACTAATAGTGTAATAGATTCTGTAACATTAAGAGCAGGTAATAAAATAATATTTCCTTTAGAGCCTACTAATGTAAGCCAACACATATACGAAATATCTAGTAGCACAACAGCAACAGTAAGTACTAATGTAAGCAGTTCAACAAACGTAACACTTACAGCAAGTAATGACGATATTAAAGTTGGTGCAACAGTTACAGAGCCTGGAAACAGTTTAAATAATATTACTGTAGCAAGTATAAGCGGAACTGCATTAGTACTAAGTGGTGCAGGAACAATTAATGCTGGAACAGTATTAAGTTTTGATGATAGAGTTTTCTTAAAAAGAAAAGCAGACAGTACCAATCCTGCAGGAGCAGTTGACGGTGACAATAATTTTGTGGCATACACGGCAACAAAAGGTGATGTTGTAAGTATTAAATTTGGTGCAAACAAGCAAGGTGTAGAATATTATTGGAGTGGTACTACTTGGGCAGAAGGACAAAAGAAAGAAAAAGTTAATACACCAATTTTGTTTAACACATATGACGTTAATAAAAAATCTTTAGATAACGAAGCAGTATATCCAAATACCATATATGCAGGTAATAAAATATTCTCATATAAAGAAGACTCTACAACAGGAGCATCAAAAGACTCTGTGTTAGGAATGGCTCTAACATATAAAAACTTTAATAACTTTAGTGAGATTGTATTTACAAACAACCTAGATGATGATTTAATATCGTACAAAGCCTTTGGTGCAACAGCAGATTCTTTTGTTAAAGGTTATGTGTACTACAAGAAAACATTACCAAACAATGACGTAACTTATGACACAACATGGAAAAGTCATACAAAACAAGCAAGTCAAAAAATTAAAGACCAATACATCGTAAGTCAAAAAGACTTTGACGAAGAAAGAAAACTTTGGAAAATAAGTGCAAAGCCAACAGATAACGAAAACAGTATAAGAGTTTATATCAATAATAAACGTGATAACACTTTTAGTTTTGATAGTGTACAAACAGCAATAACATTTAGCACATTCAATCTTAAAGTAAATGATGTATTAGATATAGAAACATCAACAACTACTGGCTCAATTGATGCTATCGACAGATTTGGAGATTTTGAAATCCCAATGAGTTGGTCTACTAACTTTGACAACAACGATGTTAAAACAATATCACAACCAGAGTACCTAGAACATTTTAGAAATTATGTAAAGAATCAAGAATTATTTACAGGCGATCCATTAGGCACAAATAACTTTGATAGTTTAGACAAGGATCAAACATTTGCAGATAGAGTTGTACAAACAGATGAAGATTTGCAAATGGCTTCTTGGTTGGTCAGCAATAACAAATTTAATATTTTAGATGCTATTAATTTTAATGCTAACGAATATGTAAAATATAAAGCAAGATTAAAATCTGAAATAAGACGATATATTGACAACAACGATACTTCGAATATGACTGATAGTGAAGTATTAGAATTTGTATTAGAAAATGTAATTGCATTTAATCCAGGCAAGTTAGTCTTTGATTACAGTTACATGATGGCATTTGGTGACAAATATACTGAAGAAAGAATTACAATTAATAATGTTGCAACTAAAAAATATACATTAGAAAATTATTTAGATTTAGACAATATTCAAAATACAATTTACATATATGACCAAGTAAATAACAAAGACACAATGCTATTAATAGATGAGGACTATACTATTAATAGTCTTAATGGTGTTGTAACATTAGAATTTACATCAACATATAATCTAACATTAGGTAATATCATAAAAGTTAGACTGTTTGACCTTAACCGAGAAAGCACACAGACTCCACCGACACCTAGTGCAATGGGTATTACACCATTGTATAAACCAGAAATTGTAAGTGACACTAGTTTTGTTACAGCAATGAATGTTATTGTTGGACACGATGGAAGTAGGACAGTTGCTGACAATGATATAACAGATAATGTTTTATTAGAATTTGAAAGAAGAGTTTATAATAACACACTTCAAGCATATAGAGATAACGACAGTTACTCTGACTTAAACATACATTCAATTAGACCAGGTAGATTTAGAAGTACAGGTATAGATAGAGAAAGTTTTTATAATTTAATTAGAAATGATTTTAATCAATATGTTTCTAGAAATGGTGTTGACTTTGTTAAAAATGAATTTTATGATGCAAGTAATTACTTCACATGGAACTACAACAGTGGTACAGTAAAGCCTGGCTACTGGAGAGGTATATTTGAAAGTTGTTACGATACAGAAAGACCACATACTCATCCATGGGAAATGTTAGGCTTTGTTAAAAAGCCAACTTGGTGGGCAACAGAGTATGGCACAGATTATACTAGTGGTAATAGAAAACTTTGGAAAGATTTAGAAGAAGGTAAAATTAGAGGTGGTGCTAGAGAAAATATTACCAATGACAAATATAGAACTAATAACCCATATAGAAGAGTTGGCTTAAAGTATGAGATACCAGTTGATGCTAGTGGTAATTTAGTTGCACCAGCAAATATTATTAGTACAGTTGCTACAACAAAAACTATAGACTTTGTTGAAACAACATCAGGAACTGCAACTGCAAATGCAACAACATTCTTAACAACAGTAGATGGATTAAGTGTAAAAGAGATTGGTAGCAACATTGTTGTTACTACTACAAATGGTGTTAATCATACAGTAGGAACTTTCCCTAGTACAAATAATAATGCATACATTGACTTAGATAAAATTAACAGTTACAACATTGTATCTGTAGCAGGAACAAATAACAGCACGTCATACGGAAGTGCTACAACAACTGGAAATGTTGCAGTAGGTATAGCAGTCAATGGTGGAATGATATTTAATGGTAACACAGGTGTACAACATAGTCAATCAACTTCATTCAACTATAATAGCATGTATAGAAATGATGTTGACAGAGATAGTGCTGGAGGTTATCCAGACAGCAATAACGTTTATGGTTATGTACAACCTGGACCACAAACAGTTGGACTGAGTTCTTGGGCAACAGACAGTCACTCACCAATTGTAGGTTGGGCATTTGATGGTTATCCAATTTATGGTCCTTATTCATATACAGATAGACTTAATACGTCATCTGATATTAAAAGACTAGTAAGTGGTTACAGTTTAAAAACAACAGCAAGAACAACAGTTGGTGGAACTCCTACAGGTGAGTTTATAGAAGACTACGAATACAGTAGCACAGGCGCCGACTTAGATGAATTCAATGGACGTTTTGGTATTACTCCAGAATATCCAAGTGGTACATACTATTATGTAGCCACAGTAGATGCAGATGGAAGTCCTGCGTATCCTTATACAGTGGGTGGCAAATTTGCAGGAACATTACAAACAGAAGGACCGTTTGCGGCATATGGCACAGATAATGCTGGCGGTATGGCTAACGGAGTAGAAGGATATTTTTATCCATTATACTTAACTGTAGACTCGGCACTAAGGGCATCTACAACAAACGGTTATCATGTACATTCGTTTAAAGAACATCCGGGTGTTACATTCTACATGCCTAATCAGTTTAATAATCATGGCATGGGAACATACGATGACGGAACATATACATTATATAGTTCCGCTAATGCACTAGATAGTGGTACTGCAACATATACATTAGCAAGTACTGAAACAATTACATATAGTGCCGATACAAGTTTAACAAATCAAACATGGAAATTTGGTGACGGTGCACCAGTTGAAAATTCATGGAAAATTTCTGAAGGCTACCCATTTGCGGTTGCTTCAGCATTATATCTTACCAAGCCTGGTAAGTTTGCCAGTGTGTTTGCAGAGCCACAAAAAATAGTTCGTGGTTCTGCGAACACCAACCAACTATTGGAAAATGTTAATTTTAGAAGATTTAAAATTAAAAATACAGTAGTACATGGTAGTAAAGATACAAATCAACAATTAAGAGCAAGTACTGGATATACGCAATTTATAGATTCGTATTTGAGATTTCAAGGGCTTGATACAAACAACGACTTTGCAATACCGTTTGCAACAGTTACAAGTAAACTAGGAAGTAAACTAGCAGGTTATGTAGATAAAGACACAATGACTGTGTTCTTAGACAACTACACAACAACTGGTAATAGTTCTAGTTTAATTTTACCACAAGAAGATTTACAAGTAGATGTGCATGTAGGACCTTATGCAACAACTAATGATTATACAGGTGTATTAGTTGAACTTACTGATGAAGCAAAATATAAAGTATTCGGTTTTAATTCAATTAAAAAACATTTCGATATAGAGCCTAGTTTAAAAGAAGGACCTAGAACACAAATTGAAGTAGGTGGTGAACCTGCTGACTTTACAAATTATAGTAACACAACAAATTACCCAGGCGGTGCTATTGTAAAATCTGGATTCAATTTCTTTAGAGCAAAGGATCAGGCTAACGCAGGTACGGCTGTAACTAATACAGAAGTTTGGGAACGATTAGCAAGTTTACCTCAAGTAGGTGGAGCAAAAGCAACACTATATCTAGAAGGTACAGGACAAATTGAAAGAGTTGAGTATGGACAAGAATACGAAAAATTAGAAGATGTTTTTGACTTGCTTATCAGTATTGGAAGACAACAGAAGAATATGGGATATGTTTTCGATACTTATGATAGTGGTATAGGCGATGTTAATGATTGGACATATAGTGGTAAACAATTTTTATTCTGGACATTAGGTAACTGGGCGGCTGGTAACACAATTAGTTTAAGTCCGGGTGCAGGTAAAATTACTTTCCAACCTAAAACAGGAAGAGTAAGTCCTATATTAGAATCAGACCAAGGTCAGTTTAGTATATTAGATACAGAGGGCAGAGTTATATTGCCTACAGAATGTATTATCACAAGAGAAGACACGCAATTAACTGTAAGTCCTCCTGCAGGAAAACAATTATTCGGTATTATTTTATATACAGATGAAATTGAACATGCCTTGTTAGTTAATAATAGAACTACATTCGGTGATACAATTTATGACAATGTATTTAATGCTAGACAAAAACGTCTTAAGATAAAAGGAAAAAGAACAAAAAATTGGAATGGTACATTAACCAGTGAAGGTTATATCATTACAAACAACGGATTAAAACCAAACTTTGATACTCTTGCAGATGACATGAGAAGGTACACAGAGATAGGTCATGTACCAGTTGAGAAAAACTTATATGATTTAACTAGACGACAGTACGGATATGCAGAGAAAAAATATTTACGAGAATTTGAATTAATAAACGATAGCCAATTTGATTTTTATCGAGGAATGATAAAAAGTAAAGGTACTAAGAGTGCAGTTGAAACTTTACTTAACAGTAATAAAGTTTTAGTTCCTGGTAGTGTAAATGTATATGACGAATGGGCACTTAAGGCAGGTGAGTTTGGTGATACCGATAACGAACAAAGTTTAGATTTAAAAATCACAACAGATGAAATTACAAGTGAATCGCAATTAATACAGATTGCTTTTCCAGAAAATATTGTTAGTAAAGTTAAAGAAGTAGAAGTATTAGATAGAACAACCGTATTTTATCAAAAACCAATATTAGAAATTGAACCGCCACCAGCAGAGATTCCAGGATCATTTACATATGGTGGAGGTACTACTGCCAAAGCAACAGTTAATATTGCACAAGATGGTACAATTAGTAATGTAACAATAGACGAACCAGGATATGGTTATACTATAAATCCTGCTGTTACAGTTATTGCGGCACAGTTGCTAACAGCAAATGTAACAACAAACTTCTTACAGCCTTATGCTGTTACAAATAGTGTAGAAATAGGAGGTTCAGCATCAGGACAATACGTTGACCATGGTGGTATATTTACAGGCGGAAATGCATTAACAAATGGTATGTTTATAACTGACCACTTTGCACCGTCGGCTAATGCTAACACATTTGTTGATTTTACAGGACTTGCAAACATACAAGCAGTTGCTAATTTAATTAATACTACAGCGGCGGTTAATGCCAACATAAGTGCTAATACATCATTGATTACAACAGTGGATGGCAGTGGTAATCTTGTTGAAAATTATCAACTAACAATTAAAGGTAATGACTTTACTTTAAGTAATTCAAATACTCAAATTGGTAATATTGCAAATGTAAACATTCAAGGTAAAAGATATCAGCCAAGACAACGATACAGTTTTGAAACTGCAAACAGTACAACATATAATGATGTTGTAATTACAGTAGATGCAGAAACCACAACAGGTAACGCCGTTGGAGCCGCTGGTACATATGATTGGGAATTCGATAACGGTAGTAGAACAACAATAATTAGTGATAGAGGATTAGTAGACGGAAATATTGCACAGACATTTAGTTTTCAACCTATAAGCACAGCAAACACAAATGCATTAGCAGGTGCTATTGCAACTGACAACTTAAATATTATAAATGGTTCTTATCCTCACATTGAAGTTTATGTAAACAACACATTATTATCTGATGCATTAGAATCAGATTCAACAACTGGATATACAATTACAAATGTAGATTCGAATACAAACAATATTACATTCCATGATGTGGGAGCATTACCTGGTGGTAAGTTAGATGCATCAGCAAATATCTTAATTGTTGAAAAAGGTACGGTAGACTTCACAGATACATATCAAAGTGATTTACCTGGTAGCACACTTAATATTAAAGTGTTTGCCAATGATGCCTTAGCGGCTAAACTAGAACAAGTAAGAACATATGAAATTACGCCTGACGATGAAAGTGATAACACAATTTTAATAGATGTTGATGATGCAAGTAGATTAGTTGTAAGACCAACAGACATGGCAGAGAAAAACTTATGGCCTCTCACAGATGCATCAAGTGTGAGTTATGTAGGTATTGTAGACAGTAAATATGATCCTTTACCAAACGCAGGATATGTTTCAAAATATGATGTAGATTATCAAGCAATTGATATTTTTGATGCAGAAAAATTATTTGATAACACTACTAGAAGACAAAAAGAAATTCCTGGTGTAGGAAATATTCTTCATATTGCTAGAGGAGAGCATCTAGATTTTGATGCTTACGAATTAGAAAAAGCAAATGCTTCTAGAATGTTTGTAGAGTATGACGTTACTAATCAAACAAGTTTATTGTATTCAGATATAAGTTTAGATAATGCATACAAAGACAAAAATCAACTAGAAAGAATTAGTGCAGAAATTACAAATGCTACTGCAGATGGTACTAACGTAACATTTACAGCAAACCAAATATTTAAAGTTGGCGATAAAGTAACATTGTCCAACGTAACACCTAGTATATTTAACCTTACTAATACAAGTATTATAGCCGCAAATGTAACATCATTTACAGTTGCTAGTACAATTAGTGGTTCTTATTCAGGCGGTGGACTTGCTACAACAGATTATGATACATCAAGATATTATGACGGAGTTATAGCATTAAAAGGTAATACATCATTATTGCCAAACATAGCAAACTATCAAGCAAACCTAACAACAACAGACGGTGAGAAACTATTTGATACAACAACATTAGCAATGAATAAACAACTAATGTATTATGTAGATGAAAGACAAATTGTAGACGAAACAATAGAAGTTGCAAACGTATTATATAATGCTCCATTGTTTAGAGAGATATCCACTATTGAACCAAAGAACAGTGGATCAGTTACAGCAATTCAGGCGTATCCATATAGTTCACAGTTTGATACTGCTAATTCAAACTTTAGTGCCCAGGCAAACGTACTTGGTAGTGGAACAGTACAAATATCGATTGAAGAGAATGCAAATGCATCTTCCAGAATGTCTAATATAGACAATGGTAGATATGTAAGATTTGCAGATACTACAAGCAGTAACTTGAATAACAATGCATTTGTTATTAGTAATGTTATACATGGAGATGGAAATGTTACTAACACATTAACAGGTTATGCAAATATTGGTGCAACAGTAAAAGTTGAAACATCAAATATTACAAGTAACTCTAGAGTAGTTTACATTGATGAAGTTAAAAATGCTTCAGGTGAAGTTTTATGGTTAAATGATTCAGCAAATGCTCAATTGGGAGATTATACTGAGGACTTTAACATAGCAGGAGATAGACTATTCTCCCCAACAGAAACAAGTGCAAACATTTTTATAGATGGTGTTAATTTACATGCAAATGGTAAAATTAATTATGTTGTATTAAGTGAAAACATTGGTGTGTCCAGTAGTATAGCCGCAAATACAGTTATAGATGTATCACCGGTTGAGGCACAATTTACAACAGCAAATACAACTGTTACAACATTTACAATTAACGATTCATCAATAAGTGCCAACATTGCACCTGCAGACATGACAGCAAGTATAGATGATGGTATGCTAATTACAACCGATGCAACAGTATCTAATTTTGTAGCAGGTGATTCAGTATTTGTAAACAGAGCAGGCAAATTTACAGATTCATATGTTATTAGAAAAATTGAACCAACAGATGATGCTAACATAAGTGGAACAGGTAAGTTCTTAGTAAGTGGTTTTTATAGTGCTCCGTACTCTAACACATTAACAGTAAATGGTACTGTTACAGACAGTCCTAATGTTACATTAAACGGCACATTAAATGGAATACAAGCAGGTATGCTTGTAAGTGGTACAGGTGTAACATCTGGTACAAAAATAGTAGAGATTGATAGTGCTTCAAATATTACATTAAGTGCTAATGCAAATATTTCAAATAGTGCAACATTAACATTCACAGACGATGTTTTTGGAAATGCTGATGTAGTGGATAGCAGAATTACAGTTACATTAAGAGAAGCACATGACCATGATACAACTGGCAATGCAGATATAGTTGGCGAACATATTACAATAGATAACATGTTCCCATTCTACTATAATAAAGTATGGGAAGTATTAGATGTACCAAGCACAACAACATTAGAATTAGAAGGGTTTGCAATGGGACACCCTCATGCGCCTGGAGACGGTAATACATATATTACTAAAGAAGAATTTACGTTATTCGGTGCAGACGCAACGCAAACACGTGGCGGTGAACTTAATTACACAGATGTAAATGGTGACGGTATAGAAGATTTAATACCAACTATTATAGAAACATACAAAGGCGACTATCATGTAGATGGTGCTAAAGTTGTATCTAGAGCATACAACTATATTAGTACAGACGAAACTGTAGATGAAATTAACAGGCAACTTATACAAAAAGAAAATAGTGTAATGGGTGCTGGTTCATTCTCCCAAGGAATTGCTGTTAAGCCTTGGCCACATCACTTAGGTGGCCCTAGTATGCAACAAAAAATATATAGAGGTTTTGCGAGACATCAAGCAAGGACAGGAGGCACACCATTTAGCCCACCTCCAGGTTATCAAGGTGCTCCACAGATTAATAATACTTCAAAACATCAGCAAAAGCCTTCGGCATACAATAACCAATACAACATTGTTCAACCGGCAGGATACGGTGCAGTATTTCCTGGAGTCCAATTTGGATTAGGTGGTCCATCGTTTAAATCTATTACTGGTGTTAGTGGTCCTTATGGTCCACCGCCTGCATTATTAAATGGTCCTATTAAACAAGCAAATGGAACAGTAACAGCAAACACTGGAACAAGTACAGTAGTTGTTCCTCCACCGATACAGAGAAATCCAATAGTTCCTCCAGTACCTCCGGCTAAACCTGCCCCTACATATATTAGTCCTAGTATGGCTGGTAGTATATCAGCAGGCTCAACAGCAAAAACAGGTGTTACATTAGCAGACTTTACGCCATTATTTGATATAACTCAAAATGATGAGCCATGTCCTCCACCTCCGCCGCCAGTGCCTATACCTCCTAAGCCAGACGCAGTTACAGTTTGTGAAAAGGTTAGTAATAAAAAAGGTACAGGTGAGACAGAGTGGAAAACATTTGCATTTACATCTAACAACCAGTTTGATTATACAGTAAAAATATTGTTTGATATGTATAGTGCTAAAGACAAAATGACTGTTTATCAAAGTAGTTCTAGTCAAGCAGGCTCAGGAAGAGTTATAGCAGGTACACAAGGCAGTAACGGACTAGCACAATTAACAAGCAGTGAAACTAACGATTTAAAGAAAGCATTTGGTATTGCTTCAGGCAGTTACTATGGTGGACTTAAGAGTCACGTAGGACCTGACAGTAGTGGGTTCTTAACATTCTCGGGTAAATTGACATTCCCATACAATGCAGACAATGGTAGATACATTCATGTAAAATTAGAAAAGACTCCTAAGAGAAGTATTGCATTTAGATATTATATTTGTTTCCCACAAGATGCAGGAACAACTCCAGCAGTTACAACACCACCAGCATCAACAGGTTCAACAGGTGTAATACCTGCAGGACTTAATATTCCACTTGCTATTCCAACATTTGGTAACACGTTAGGACTTCCTGGTTTCAATCCAGGATTAGCATTTACAGGATTTAGTTTAGGAACAGCAGGATACGGTTTACCAGGTGGGTCATTGGGAGTTGCTGGAAGTGGAGTTCACGGAACAACAAATTTAAGCGGAATATTATCAACTCCTACTCCATCATTTACACCAGGTGTGAGTCCATTAGGACCATTTAATTTTAATTCAGGTAACTTTGCCCCACACGCCAGTAATCATGGTGGATCAGTTCTTCCTACTGCACCAAGCGGTGGCGGTCAAGTATTACAAGGAACAAAATATATTTCATTAGCACCACTGAGTAAAAAGAACGGAAAGTACCAACAAAAATTCTATCCAGTTAAAATACCTGTGTGTTTGCCAAAACCCAGAGTTAAAGTTTGTGGTGAACCTTTAGGAGTAGGAAAAGGCGACACATTTAAAATTGATAATTGTTCAATTAACATGGACTTAGGTGCAAATGCTACATTGACTAATGTTAAGAATGCAATTGAAAGTCAATGTAACACAGTTATAGTAAACATAAGTTCAAGTCCAAATACTAAAGAACAATGTTTAAGTATTATTAAAAAGAACAACGACCCAATGGTTATCAGAAACGGGTGTGCTGGTGGCGTACTAAAAGAAGTATTAGACTATGCGGCACAAAAAACTAACCAAGTACAATTTAATTCACATCAACAACAAGATGCTGTGAATTTGCCGCAGGTTGACCAACAATATTTAGATGCTTCAAACAATGCAAATAGTTCAGCAAATGCATATAAAATAAGAACTCCTGCAAGTGTGCAAAACTTCGTAACTAATACTGTTAGTGCAGATGATAAGAAAAGAAGAAATCAAGTAGCAAGTAGAAGTGGTGTTGCTGGTACAGGATATAAACCAGGAGACATACTAAGAGTAGTAGGTGGTACACCAGTTGTAAGACTACCTGCAACTTCATTAGAGGCTATAACAGTTAATAATGCAGGATTGGGTTATTTAGGAACAAACAATCAAAGATTACCAATAGAGATTATAATTGGTAATAGAGACGAGCCGGGTGGTGGCGCAATAGTAGACTATGATAATATCATATATGATGAGAATGGCGGTATAATAAGCATACCATTACTAAACAATGGTAGAATGTACAGTCCAGAAAATCCGCCAACTATTACAGTTAAAGGTGCAGGTAAACATGCTAGAGTAAGTGCAAAATTCCCTGTTAATAAGCCTGTTGAAAGAGTTGCTAAGTTTATGATAACTCAAGTAGGTCCAAACGGTGAGCCGTTAAACTTCTCTGCTCTGGACAGAGGTATATATAAAGAATTCCCAAGTGACTTAGATAGTGGACTACCATTAGAGTATGACATTAAAAGAGAAACAGTAGCAGACGGAGATGCAGATGTATTAGGAACTGCTGGTATAACAATGGGCAATGGTTCTGGTGCAAGAATTTATTTAACATCTAGATTTATTCCAGACTGTTCACAAAAAGGTAATGCATTAAAAGATTTAGGACTTGACGAAGGCGTTTATCCTCCAATACCTATGGAGGAACACCTTGCAGAATCAATTAACGACTATCCAATATTTGGTCCGGACGGTTTCCCACTATATGGTGCAGAGGTTGTAGAGGACGATAGTGGAGTTAAAATTATTAAAGTTGGTGGACCTGATATTGATGGTTTAAGATGGGGAGATGACGATAATCCAGGACTATTAGACTTACTAGGTATTTTACCAGGTGACTATATTAAAGATCCTCTACCTACAGCAATTAAAATTAATGACGGTGATGCTGGTGGTGATAGTATAGGATTTGTAGGACCTCAAGAAATTAATACAAGTGCTGGTGATGTTGTTGGCGGTAATGCTGGTATGTATCAATATACACTACTAGACTTAGCAGGAAATAATACACCTAGAACAAATGATACAGATAGAAGATTAAACGTTGATGGACTAGTATTAAAAAGTTTAAGATATCCAACACCTCCAACAGGATACGAGAGTATGGCTAATGTTTGGATTGACAACTATGATGCAAATGGCTGGGCATACTTAGAAGCAAATACTGTAATTAGAAAACAAGAAAAGTTAGTTGATGTAAAACGAATAACAGACGTCATTACATATGATGAAGAAACTGCACATAAAGAATATGACATAGATTTATATGATCCATTTAAAGGTGTTATACCAGGATTCATAGCAAAAGATATTAACCACAGAAGTATTGTAGACCCGTGTGTTTATGATCCAACAAAAACTACTTGGGGTAGAAATCAAGTAGGTAAAACATGGTGGATGACACTTAACAGTATCTATCAATGGTACGAGCAAGGCTCGGGTGCATACGGCATCAGTAGATATGTTGATGGTGGTATAGAAAAAGTTGGCTACAACAATACAGAAAGAGCAGTTGGCTGGGGAGAACTATTCCCAAATGCTAAGATAGAAATATTTGAATGGGTTGAAAGTATTAACCCACCTAGTCAATATGATGGTGTTGGTGCTCCTAAGAATAGTATTGAATTTATTCAGGAAGACCATGTAGATCCTAGAAGTGGTAAAACATTAACTTATTATTACTATTGGGTACGTGGACTATATGACGTCAACGATGAAGCAAAACAAAAATATGGTAGAACTAGAAGTACAGCAGACTTAGAAAGATTATTAGAAGATCCTTATGCAGAAAGAATAGCATTTGCAGGTATTGTATCACCTGATGGAATGATAGTTAATACATTGTCAGATTTAATTAAGACAGATGAAAGTATTTTAAGTGTAAACTTTAAACGTAAAGATCCAATTGCAAGTCAAAAACATACTAGTTGGAGACTGATTGGTGAAGGTGATCCACAAGAGAACATACCAGAGAATTTGAGTATAAAACTTCTTGATAGTTTAGCAGGGTACAATGGAGTTAACCAGGTAGTACCAACTAAAGGATTAAGTAATGCAGAACGTTATGGTTCTAACTTCAGACCAAACCAAACAATGTTTAAAAATCTCAAAGATGCTAGAAAACAAATGTTTGATGCTTTAAATGAAATATTTAGAGAAATTCAAATGGATAGCACTTTCTTAGATTGGAGGAAAAATCTTCCAACAACAATGGATTATTTAGAAACTGTTAATTGGTTTGAAAAATTAAGAAAGAGTGGTGTTGATAATTCACAACTTTATTACAATGAGGATTATAAACCTTTAAGAAAAGTAACTGATACAAAACAGTTTGATTTATTAACAAATGTTTTAGATAAGAGTATTATACAAGTACAAAAAGATTTAAGTAGCAAATATGAACTGTATGAGTACAGTAAAGCAACTGATACATTCAAGTTAATTGCAAAAGAAGATGAAACTGTAAAATGGAAAACAACAGTATATACAGATGTTCAGACTCAAGCATTGGGCACAGAAATTAGACAAATATTATTTGCACTTTATAAAAATGTATTTGTAGGTTCTGGTAGTGAATATTGGAACAAGTTCTTCTTTAAGATGATGAAACATGCATACGCAGAGCAAGGCGAACTTGATTGGGCATTCAAATCAACATACTTAAAAGTTGAGAAAGAAGAAACAGACTTAATACCATTTAAAGGATTTAAAGTAGACAACTTCGATAAAGCAGTAGATTACTTCAATGAAGTAAAACCGTATAGTAGTAAAATTAGAAACTATAGCGATATTAAGAAAACTCCTGTAGATACTATTTCAGGTACAACGTCAGACTTCGATAGACCTCCTTACTTTGATGAAAGTATTTCTAATGTAAGAATATTAGATGAAAGTGTAACTACTGACCTTAATATTTTACAAAGTAATACTTTATATACAGGATTTAACAGTAACAGTAGTTTAGCAAGAACTAGTAATACAACTATTGTATTCGACAGAGTTAAAGGCGACTTGTTTGAAAACACTTCAGGTGGTAAAACAGAAACAGTTATTGCAGATGGTACAAGTGCAGGATTTAATTTTAATATAGATGTTAAAGACCAAAGTAAATTTAAAGTTTTAGTTGACGGTGAATTAATACCTGAGAAGTCTAAAAACAGAGATACAATTAGAGGTATAACTGGTTCAGTTAATAGTATTACAATAGGTAACGATGCAAATGCATTCTTAGTATTATCTGATACAACAGGGCCTAATGTAAGTAGAACAGCAGGAACATATACAAATGTTACAGGCACAAGTAATGGTGCTGGTGCTTCAACATTTGATACTATTGCAAGTGGAAACGGTAATGTAAGATTAACATTTAACAACTTTGGCGCCGCAGATGTAAACAGAACAGCAGGAACGTATTCAAATGTTTCTGGTACAAGTAATAACGGAAGTGCTACAGTAGGTACATATGATATTGTAATTGGTGCATTGGGTACAGTAAGTTCAGTTACTGCAAATGTTCCAGGTACAGCACATGTAGTTGGAGATACACATACAGTTATAGATGCATTGTTAGGTGCAGGTGGCGGTGCGGCATTGACATTCGATGTTGCAACAATAAACAGAACACCAGGCACAAGCACAAATGTTGCCACAACAGGTGGTACAGGTACAGGTACAACAGTTGATGTTGTAGTAGACAGTATAGGTACAGTAACAGGTGTTACACCTAATGTTGTTGGTAACGGTTATGCAGTAGGTCAAACTTTAACAGTTGCAGATAGTTTATTAGGCAACACAGGTGCAAATGACGTTACATTTAACATTGCAACACTAGACTTAGCAGTAGGTGATATTAATTTAACAGTTAATGCCGCTGGTGCAGTTAATAGTGTAAGTGTTACAACTCCAGGCAGTGGACATGCTATAGGCGATATTATTACAGTTAGTGATAGTGTATTAGGTGGCGGTGGTGCTCCTGACGTAACATTACAAGTTGATAGGGTAAACAGAAAAACAGGTACATACGCAAATGTAACAGGTACATCTAATAGCAGTAATGCAACAGTAGGAACATTTACTGTGGTAGTTGATACTATGGGTAATGTAACAGCAACACCTACAATAGTAACTCCAGGATTTGGTAATAAGATTAATGAAGTAATAACTATTCCAGATAGTGCATTAGGTAGTGCTGGAGCAAATGCATTACAAGTTAATGTAAGCAGTATTGCAAACTTAACTGTAGACGTGGCAGATATAGCCGTTTATCAAGATGATAGCGATACAGGTGTTCAGTATTCAAGTGAATATTCTAACACATCTATTACAGGTGAGAAGATTGTTGTAGAAAATGTTTATACAGAACATGCAAATGGACTACCAGCAAGTAACGAATTAAACAACAACGAGTTCTTTGTTAAGATTAATAGTGGTAAAGTAGAACTTTACAATGATAAGAATTTAACTAACTCAGCAACTTTATCAACACCTTATGTAAGTGGCGGTGTTTTAACAGAAGAAGTAAACAATTATAATGTAGACTTTACTAGTGGATTTATAACATTTGAATCTAATGTTAGTTTAAATCCAAGAGTTGGTATTCCTGATAATGGTACAGCAATTACATTAGAGTACTACGATGGATACGATCCAACATCAGAGAGTTTGAATGTTAGTATTGCTAAAAATATTGTAGACATAGAATCAAATGCAAATATTAATATTAGTAATGTTAGTCAAAAATGGACTGCTCCAGAAAAGATTTGGAAGTATGATCCATTAGTAAGAAGTGAAATTGCTAAAGCATTTGATGTAGTGTATGGCGATGGTTCAAGTTCTAATGCAAGTATAATACAAAATGTAAGCATTGTAACTGACATGGTTAATTCAGGTAACTTAACACCTGCATTAAATTTAGTTAAGAGAAAAGTTGGTGCTAATTTCCAAGGCAGAGAATTAGATGCTAGTGTGTTTACAGACATTGTTCCAGGAACACATTCAACAACATTCTATACTGATACTAGAGGTTGGGACGTATTTGGATTTGATACTGATGCATATGACAAGCAAGTAGATGTAGAAAACTTTATTGGTATATTTAACGAAGCAACTCAAGGAAATGTAAATTACAGAGTTGACGACTCAACATATTACGGATTTGATTCTGTAACATTTAGTAAAGCAACACATGGTCCAGACAGACCAGAAGAATTAATTGTTGTGCAACCGTTTGAAACATTAGTTATGGATGTTACAACTAAGCCACAAGTATTCTTTACAGATGCAACTAAGACAGTTACAACAAGCGACACTACTGCATTTACAGAATCAGTTGGATCAAATAGTGCAGAAGTAAGATTTAAAATCTTCCAAGACTTATTTGGAAGAAGTGATTACTACAGACAAACTGTAGAAGCCGCAACTACTACAAGTGCAAACTTAGAAATATTCCATAATGAAATAAGTGTAGTTGATGCATCCACATTGCCAGAAGCAAGTGAAATAAATCCTGCGGCAATATGGATACAAGGCGAAAGAATAGAATACGCAACAAGAGATACTGCTACTAATAAATTAAAAGGTATTACAAGAGGTACAAGAGGTACAACTCCTAATACATTAATTGTTAGTGGAGCAGAAATAAGAAACGGACAAGAAACAGAAAATATCAGACTAGTAGGCGGAGACGGCAGAATGGTACGTGATCCAGAATTATACAACTGGATTAGACCTGTACAAATATTTGATAACCAAGTTCCGTTTGATGATGACTTTGATGGAACTGGTGCTACATCAGGATTCCAAGACGGAGTTCAAACATTAGATGGCGATGTAGGTGACTTATTGTATGACGTAGAAACAGGTAATACAAGTGTAAGGTCTGATGGTGGTAGTGTTTCACAAGATGGTTTTGACGCACACTTTGATGAGAATAAAATTGCAAATGGTCAAAGTTACGATGGACAAATTATTGAATCCATAGGTGGTAATACATATATTCTTTATCATGATATTAACACAACAGATGGTTTTGATAGTGGTTCTTTAGGCGTTAAAGATGCAATAAGCATAACAGATAAGGGAAGTGTATTAGAAGCAAACAGTAGTATAATAGACTTCTTGCATAATTTTAATAATAATTAAAGTATATTTTAATGAAAAGTGATAAATAACAACATGAGTGTAAGCAAGGATAAAGACAAAATAGAGGAACCTAAAGTGGATGATAATGCCGGAATTAAAATGTCAGGGCACATCTTAATTAGAGATGCTGAAACCAAAGAAGAATTAGTAAATAAAAGAAATGCTATTCACTATGGTAACATGGCAAATATGATTGCTAAAGCATTAACAAACTCTGCAGATTCTTATATACATTACATGGCTTTTGGTAATGGTGCAACAAGTGTTGACGCCGCAGGTAAAGTAATTTACAAAGCACCTAGAGTAAGTGAAGCATACGAAAATAGTGCATCACTATACAGTAGGACATTCCAAAAAGTTATTAGTAATAACACAACAACAGACAAGATTGAAATCATTCCAGGTACTAGTTACACAGATTTAAAAATTACTTGTACATTAGGTTATAACGAACCTTCAGCACAAGAAACATTTGATACTAGTACAACAAATGATGGACTATATGTATTCGATGAGTTAGCATTATTAAGTTATGCAACTGATCCTACAAATAGTACAATGCTTACACATGTGATTTTTCACCCAGTACAAAAAAGTGCAAACAGAACAATAGAGATAATATATACTGTAAGAGTACAGTTAAATTAATAGAGGATAACAAATGACATATTCAGTACAAAATAGCGATGGTTCTTTAACTATCAATGTTGCCGCTAGTCAGGTTAACTCTTCATTTAGTGTTGCACTAGTTGGTCGAAACGTGTCAGGTTATGGACAATATTTTGTTCAGAACTCAATAAGACACTTGGAAAACTTTGCTAGTTCATCCGCACCTTCACCAGATATCAAATTAACAGGTCAATCCTGGTATGATAAGTCTGAAAAGGTAATGAGAGTTTACGACGGCTCAGGATGGCAAAGAATGAGTGCAACAGTTTCAGCAACAGCACCTAGCGGCGGTGTAGCGGCAGGAACTCAGTACTTCGATACAACAGACGACAAATTAAAAGTTTATGACGGATCAGCCTACGTAGATTCCAGTTACGCAGGTAAAGTCACAAACGCATACAGTGGAGACGCAGGAATTGGATCTCCACAAAAATATGGAACAAGATTAAGAACTGCATACATTCCAGATAGTAGTGGTAATTACAAGGCTACATTGGCATTAATGTATGTAAGTGATGGTTCAAGTGGAACTGGTGTTACTAATGGTGAAACCATTATGGCAATATTCAGTGACCATGATGAATTCACAGTTAGCACATCGCTAAACGTAAACTTTGAAGGTTTGGGTTCTGCTAACGTATATACAGAATTAAATGACTCTACCAACGGTATTGGAACATCAATTAAGCCAGGTATGAACTTGAGAAAGAAATATGCTTCGACGGCTGTGGCATTGGCGGCAAACGCCAACGTAGCCGCAACGGCAAATGCAATATGGAATGGTACTGCTAACATTAACGGTGCTAACGTATTCACAACTTCAAGTACACAGTTAGTACCTGATACAGCATTAACTGACCAAGTAGACATTGGTAGTGGAACAAACAGATATAATGACCTATACATTGGTTCTATTGTTTCTGGTAATAACGCAAGTAACGTAACTCAGTACATTAAGAAAGCAGGTGCAAACGCATTACTAGATATTGGTGAAGCGGCGGCTCCTATTAACAACATGTACGTTGACAACTTAACAGCATCTAACATTTCAGGTCTTAACATTGAAAGTTTTGGTAATGCAACTAATGACATTGACTTCATTTATGCAAGTAACATTGTTGCAAGTAATACTATTGTTTCAAGTACAGGCGGTATTAAAGGTAATGTTTTAAGTTCAGCAAACGTAGTATTAATTGACCACGTTGCAGGAACATCTAACTTATCATTGGCAGGTAATGTTCAAGCAGGTACAGGTATTAGTTTATCAGCAGAATATGATGGTACAGCAAATATCACAGTAGGCATTGACGGAACAGTTGTTACTGAAACAAGTACAGATACTTTAACTAATAAAACAATTGGTGGCACATTAAAAGCAAGTGCAGACAACACAATTGATATTGGTGAGTCAGGAACTAAATTTGCAAACATGTATTCTACAAACTTTGTTGGGGTGGCATCCTCGGCAAAATATGCGGATATGGCTGAGATATATGTTCCAGATGCAGAATACGATGCAGGCACAGTTGTTAAGATTGGTGGAGAGAAAGAAATTACACAAACATTAGAACATGCTGATGTCGATGTGTTTGGTGTTATATCCAGTAATCCAGCATACTTAATGAACAGTGAAGCCAACGGTATTCCAGTTGCATTAGCAGGAAGGGTTCCTGTTAAAGTTATTGGTAAGGTTGCTAAAGGTGAAAGACTAATAGCAAGTGATGTACCAGGAGTTGCTTGGGGTGTTGCAGATGAAGACGTAGACATTAAAGCAGTTATAGGTAGAAGTTTAGAAGATAAAGACGATGGCGAGCAAGGTATTGTAGAAGCGGTCATTGGGGTTAAATAGGATAAATACAATTAATAAGTAGGAGATTAAATTATGGCATCAGGATCAACTTTAACAGTAACAGGCGGAACTAATATGGTTCAGGTTGTTGCTAATACAGACACAGTTCAACCTGCTGATTATGATAACATGGTTGCTAATGTTTATAGGCAACTAGGTACACCTGCAGACCATACTATTGGAACATATACTGCAAGTAGCATATATGGATACAACAATTCTACTGGTAGTTTAGACGCCGCAACAGGCGAAACTATAAATGCATCAAGTACTGATAACGGTTACAAAAATTTACAGGACGAGGTTCAATCCTTGGCAACATTCTTAGGTGTTACATTAACAGGTAACTCAGGATCAGATAGAGTTGCTGGTAATTCAATTACTGCAACTGATTGGAACAACTTAATGACTGATGTTAAAGCATTGTTTGATGCTAGACATTCTATTCCAGGAGCAAGTTTAACAACAGATGCGGCAGATGTCAGCACAAGAACAAGTGGTTGGGGTAGTTCAAGTACTCCAGAAGTAAATCATCAATTCACAATGACATTTGGTAGTGAAGCGGCTTGTAGAGGATTTTTCAACTCAGGTGGAGAAGTATTATTTACAGGTGCAAGAAGTGGTGGTACATCAGGTAGTGCCGCTGGAACAATTGGTTCACAGAATTCAAGTTGGACATCCTTGTTAAGTGCTATGGGCACATTAACATTTAACTTAGATGATTTAGTTAGTTCTGGATCAACTGGAACAAGTGCAAACAAAGGTTTCTATGAATTAACTACAAGTTTTCAAACACTTTATACTAAAACAGGTTCAAGTGCTTACGCAAGTAACTACTATAGAATACAAGGTAAAGTGAACAGCACAACTAATCCAACAGTATTAACATTTAAAACAATATTTAGAGATGACCACGCATTAGGTGATGGTATTGGACCAGACGGAATTGACGGAAACGCAGATGACTCCCAAGGTTATGTAGATGGTGTTGACGGTACATTAACAAGTACAATTCAAACTAATAGAGCAAACAATGGTGTAACACATGCGGCACCTTCAACTGCTACTACAAGCGAACTATAATATAACATATTTAAAAAGGGCCAGTTCATAGTAACTGGCTTTTTTTTGACTAATAAATATACAACATGTCGTCTAAACTAACAAAAGCATTAGAGTTTGCTAATTATCGTAAAACATTAAATGTTCAACACAATAATTTAAAAGCAAAAGTTCAAACACTATTAAACTTCAGCATTAATGGTGGTACATTTCAAATAGACCAAATATTAATATCATTTGTGAAATCTTTGTTAGACCAAGAACATACTAAAGCAGTATTGCTCGACATTTATAACAATCCAATTGAAGTAGAACTACAAGAGTTCTTAGAGGAAATCACATCACGATACTTTGAAGCAACCAATGAATATCATGCTGAATATCAAAAATTAAGGAAAAGTAGAAAAGTACATAAGTTGATTGATATTGAACCAGATGATAAATGATTACATATTTGATGTAGACGGGACATTAACTCCTAGTAGAGGAACTATAGATCCTGGCTTTTACAAAGACTTTTTACAATTTGCAAAAACAAATAGAGTATTTTTAGTTACAGGCAGTGACAGAGATAAAACAGTTGAACAAATTGGAAAAGAAATATACAATGCATGTATGATGGTTTTTAATTGTAGTGGCAATGACATATATGTTCGAGACAAAAATATGGCTACTAACAAATGGGAACTACCATTAGATGCAAAACAATGGTTAAACTTTAAATTAGAACATAGCCCATTTGAATTACGCACAGGTTTACATTTTGAAAACAGACCGGGTATGTGTAATTTTAGTGTAGTAGGTCGTAATGCAAATCCAGAAGAACGTAAAGAGTATTATAACTACGATTGCAAAACAAAAGAAAGAGAAAAGATTGCTATTGCATTTAATGAAAAATATCCAGACTTACAAGCAGACGTAGGCGGAGAAACAGGTATAGATATATTCAAGAAAGGTTGTAACAAGGCACAAATTTTAAATGAGTTCACTAGTACAGACCGTATAAAGTTTTACGGCGACAGAACAGATCCTGCAGGCAACGATTATCCTTTAGCAGTTTTATTAAAACCACATCAAGTATATGCAGTTAAAGACTGGCAACATACTAGGAGTTTGTTAGCAAATGAGTAAAGGGTTTTTAATGTTTGCACACAACAACGATGAGATAGATTATCTCAAGTTAGCAACTGTTAATGCATACCTTATAAAAGAAAATTGTGATATACATGACATCACCGTTGTAACTAATCAAGCAAGTTATGACTACACAACTTCTCAAATAGGTGAGGAGTTTGTTAATAATGCAATTAACAATATAGTGCTAATAGAAAAAGACAAACATTTTAAATATGCTAATCAACGTTTATTTAAAGATACAAGTCATACACTAAAACCATTACCATTTTATAATTTAGATAGATGTAATGCATATGATATAAGTCCATATGACGAAACAATTATGATAGATGCAGACTATTTAATTTTAAGTAATGCATTAAATTCTTGTTGGGGACATAATAATGAGCTAATGATGAATTGGAAATATGATGATATAATGTATGAAAGAGAAGATGATAGTTTAAAAAGATTACACCCAACAGGTATTAGTATGTATTGGGCAACTGTAGTTTATTTTAAAAAGACAGAATTTACAAAACAGTTTTTTGAGACTGTGAAACATATAAAAGATAATAGTAGATATTATCAAGACTTATACAAGTGGCCCGGAGCATTATACCGTAATGATTACAGTTTTAGTGTAGCCGCACACATGTTAGGAGGCTTTGAGGACAAAGCAATACCACAACTTCCAGTGCCTTCATTATACAAAACGTTCGATACAGATGATGTACATTCAGCACCAGCAAAGAATGAATTAATCTTTTATCTCGAACAACCACAAAGTTTAGGCGACTTTATGCTTTGTAGATGGAGGCATCTGGATATTCATGTAATGAATAAGTGGGCAATAAATAGAGTAAGTGAAGAATTATTAGGACATATAAATGCCAACTAAAAAACCTGAGATGGGTGACTTAATAGAACACACCTGCAATTTAAACGGAAAGTTTGAAGGCAAGGTAGTTCAAATGTTAGGCATGCAATTCGTATATGAAACACCAGATGGACAAACACGTTTTTGTCTGTTTAGAGAAACATGGAGAAAGATAGATGACTACAGCAAACGAGAGAATGATAAAATCGGCACGAGCAAGAAAAAGAAGAAAAACAACTAAAGATATAATTGCAGGAATACAAAAACGTTATTATAGAGACATGAAACATTTAAGAGAAAAATATAAAAAGATAAAGGCAAGGCATCATAATGAATGTGATAGTATCTAATTATAGAACAGGCTCTACTACTTTTGCAAAAAGTATTGGAGGCACAGGAAATGAATATTTACATGAGCACCGTAATGGGTTTGGTGTTACAGCAGAATTTATTGGGCCCAATCATGAAACAGTTTATAAAGTAATGCCGAATCAATGGCTGTACGAAAAACATTGGGAAGAGTTTAAACAACTATATTTAGAACCCGCAGAGAAAATTTTTATTACTGTAAGAAAAGATTTTGATGCACAAGTTCAAAGTCACTTGTATGCTGGCACAACATATGATTGGCATCCATGGGAGCCTAATAAAAGACCAGAGAAAAATAGTCTTCATATAGACGATTTGTTTTCATTTGGAAATAACCTTGCAAAAAAACTTTTAAAGAATTTAGAATGGCAAGTAAAAATATTTAAAGAATTTGATTCTGAGCTTGTATGGTTAGAAGATAGATATGATAGTAACGTAAAATATAAACGCAAACATTATGTTAATCTTCCAACCTTTGATTGTAAAATAAACGTAGAGGAATATTTTAATGAGTGAAGATTTTATAATAACAGCAATAACAATAATTGTTTTAGGAGGTGCATTGTATCTTAATGTAGTATTACAAGACACTAAAGCAATGGATATAATGAAAAAAATCTTTTGGCCTTTGATTAAATTAAAAGAATGGATAGATCCAAATCATTGGGCAAATAAAATAGGTGACAAAAGTGGAGCCTATGACAAAGCCAAAAACAGCAAGATAAGAAAATGGGGTGACAGTTTAGAAGGCTGGAAATGGTGGACATGGCAAATTGTAGGTGGAGGTATTACACTTTTTGTAATTGAATTTTTACTTAACATCACAATTGGCTACTCAATACTTCCATGGAGATGGTAATGAAAGAAAATAAAAAAGAATTTGATTTAAATGATATAAATGATATAGCATCACAATGGAGAGATGTATCTTGGGATAAAATCCAACGAATGAGGTTTGCAAATGCAGACCATGAAATAACACCTCCTGAGGATTCGTTTACAGACGAATTAAAAAAGAAAGATGAGTAAAAAATATATACATGTTAATCAACATAAGATTAGAAGCAACTTAAAGCACGGCACCAATGAGCCTGTAATTACAATTAAGGAAGGACGTACTAACACATACTGCCACGAAGTAGAAGTTAAAGGTCCTAGCAAAGTTGTATATGGAGAAGAAGGCAAAAAATTATTATCATGTGGTGCAAGGGTAGTAATAGAAACAGAAAGCGATATTGAAATAGTTAGATGAGTAAAGGTTATATAGTAATAGCACAAAACAACGACACGACTGATTAT